>Ga0335081_10004576_pt1 | contig 21804 bp, 18 predicted proteins | sample Lox_Sample_35_FD_206713 | JGI IMG/M metagenome (GOLD analysis project Ga0335081, IMG submission 206713) | Soil microbial communities from Loxahatchee National Wildlife Refuge, Florida, United States - Lox_Sample_3.5 | ecosystem: Environmental > Terrestrial > Soil > Wetlands | place: USA... | reverse complement strand
ACGGCTGGTTGACGAGCGCGCGGGCAATGGCAACGCGCTGCTGTTGGCCGCCGGAAAGCTGGTTGGGGTGGTGATCGGCGCGCGAGCCGAGTCCAACGAGTTCAAGCGCCCGCAGGGCGCGCTCCTTCTGCTCGTGCGCAGGGATGCGGTGGCGGTGGTAAAGCATCGGCATCTCGGTGTTTTCCAGCGCGGACGTGCGCGACAACAAATTGAAACCCTGGAAAACGAAGCCGATTTTTTCATTGCGGATATCCGCGAGCGCATCCCGATCAAGCGTGGAAACGTCAATGCCATCGAGCAGATAATTGCCGTTGCTCGGGCGGTCCAGCGCACCGATCATGTTCATGAGCGTGCTTTTGCCGGACCCGCTTGCGCCCATGAGCGCCACGAATTCGCCCGGAAAAATCTCCAGCGTGATCCCGCGCACTGCATGGACGTCCACTTCGCCGGTGTGGTACACCTTGTGGATTTCCGCAAGCTTGATGACGGGATTGGTCTGCACAGGAAAAGTGGAACTCAAATCAGCGCCGGCGCGGGAAACCGCCGCCAAACGGATTGGATGCCCCGGCGGTCTGCACGCCGGTCACCAGCATGCCGGTCACTACCTGCGCGCCTTCGTCCAGCCCCGAAAGCACCTCGGTTGAGATGCCGTCGCTGATGCCGGTCCTGATCTGCAGCGCCTGCAATTTCGCATCGTCACCTGCGCCCGAAAGCACATACACCGTGTGAAGAAACGGGTGATCGCCGCGACCGCGACCGCCGCCGCGATGACCGCCTGGACCGCCCGGACCGCCCGGACCACGCGCGAAATTACTGCCATTGGTCGCCGGCGCAGTTCGGGTCGCAACCGAGTTGGTCAAAACCACGGCGTCCTCCGGGGGCCGGAAGCGTAGCGCGCCATTCGGAATCATCAGCGCATTTTCGCGTTGGGCAACGGTGATCTCGACATTCGCGGTCATGCCGGGTTTCAATTTATAATCCGCGTTCGTCACGCCGATGACGCAGTCGTACGTGACGACGTTGTTCACCGTCGTCGGCGCATTGCGCACTTGCGTAACTTCGCCGTGAAACGTCCGGTCGGGATAGGCATCCACGGTGAACGCCACTTCCTGTCCTTCGGCGACTCCGCCAACATCCGCTTCGGCCACGCTCGAATCAATCTGCATTTTCGTCAGGTCGTTCGCGATTTGAAAAATCGTCGGCGTATTGAAACTGGAGGCGACCGTCTGGCCCAGTTCCACCGCGCGAGAAATCACCACGCCGTCCACCGGCGCCACGATTTTGCAGTAATTGAGATTCACCAGCGCGTTGCTGAGCGAGGCTTGCTTGATTTTCACCATCGCCTCGGCTTCGTGCAAGTTGGCGATGGCGGTGTCGTAATCGGAATCGGAAATCAACTTGTTCGTGAACAGATCGCTGCTGCGGTTCGCCTCCACCTGCTGTAATTCCAGGTTGGCTTTCGCGTTGGCCAGGTCAGCCGTCGCCTGTGCCACCGTGGCCTGGTAAGTGGAAGGATCTATTTCCGCTATGACCTCGTTGGACTTCACGATGGAATTAAAATCCACGTTCAGTTTGCTGATGCGGCCGGAGACCTGGCTCCCGACCGTCACATTCACGACCGGATTCAACGTCCCCGTCGCCGTCACCAGCTTCGTCAGCTCGCCGCGCGTCACCGCCACCGCCTGATAAGCCGGCGCATCCTGACGTCCCTGCCGGAAATACCAGACGCCGCCGACTACGACCACGACGACCGCCAAAACCACGACCGCCCACTTCATCCACCCACTGCCTCGATTGTCTGCCATAAATTTTTAATGCACGCCGCTCATGAATGAGACAGCGCCCGCGTCGGACAGGTTACGCGATTTCCCGCACCTGTCCATGTTTTCATGGGCCACACTTTCGGTTTGAGCCGCGCGCGGCGGCGCTTAAAATCATGCCGTGCTCGAAAAACTGACCCGACAACTCACCGCCGTCCAATCGCTGGCGGACGAGCAGATCCTTCAGGCGGTCGACCAGTTGACCGACGACCAAATCCCGGTGACAGTCAAGGCCGATTTTCTGGCCGCGTTGGCGCAGAAGGGCGAAACGCCCGGGGAAATTGCCGCATTCGCCCGCGCGTTGCGCGACAAGTCCATTCCGCCGCCGCTCGATGCCGAGACGCGTTCCCGCGAAATCCTCGATGTAGTCGGTACCGGCGGCGACCGCTTGAGCACGTTCAACATCTCCACCACGGTGGCCATCCTTTGTGCCGCCGCCGGCGTGACCGTGGCCAAACACGGCAATCGCGCCGTGACGTCGTCGGTCGGCAGCGCGGACGTGGTTGAGGAGCTGGGCATCCGGGTTGACTTGTCGCCGGCCGACGCGGCCCGTTCGTTGCGTGAGCACGGCTTTGCATTTTTTTTCGCGCCGAACTTTCATCCTGCCTTCAAAAATATCGCGCCCGCGCGGAAGCTTTGCGCCGAGCGCGGACAGCGCACCATCTTCAATATTCTCGGCCCACTGCTGAATCCCGCGCGGCCCAGCGCGTCGCTCGTCGGCGTTCCGCGCCCGGAACTCTGCGAGCCCATGGCGCGCGCGCTGCAATCGCTCGGCGTCCGCCGCGGCATGGTCGTCTGCGGGCTGGCTGACGGAAAACACCTGGACGAACTTTCGACGCTCGGCGCAAACCAGGTCGCGGAATTCTATCAGGAGCGCGGGTTCGCGGTTTCCAATTTGTCGCCGGACGACTATCCGCTGCAAGCGGCGACGCTGGCAGCTTTGCGCGGCGGCGACAAATTTGTGAACGCCGAAATCATCCGTCGCGTTTTGCGTGGCGACGAACGCGGGCCAAAGCGCGACGCGGTTTTGTTGAACGCCAGCGCCGCGCTGTTCGTTGCGGGCAAGGCGAAATCGCTTATCGCCGGGTGGGATCTGGCGGTGGCCACGATTGAATCCGGCCGGGCAACCGCAAAACTCGCGGAGCTAGCGCGCTGATTCAGTGCGGCGTGTCCCCGGCCGCTTCGGCGGCCTCCGCTTCTTTGATTTCCATCTCGGCGTAGTGCAGGCCGAGATTGTGCTGGGCCGTTTTGTCGCCCTGGCGGGCGGCCCGGATGAACCATTTCACTGCTTCCCGCCGGTTCTGTTCGACGCCACGCCCGGTCTGGTAGCACAGCCCGAGATTGCATTGCGCGGGCGCGCATTCCTGTTCGGCGGCGGCGCGATACCATTTGACCGCTTCGCCGTAATCCTGCGGCACGACCTGGCCGGTTTCGTAAAAGACGCCGAGGTTGAATTGCGCCGCCGGATAGCCGCGCTCCGCCGCTTCGCGATACCATTTGACCGCCTCGGCATAATTTTGCGGCACGCCCTGGCCGGTTTCGTAGAGCATACCGAGGTTGAATTGCGCCGCCGGATCGTTCTGTTCCGCCGCCTCGCGCAGCCATTTGGCCGCCTCGCCAAATTCCTGCGGCACGCCGGTGCCGTGGAGATAGCACACGGCGAGATAACATTGCGCGACCGGATCGTCCTGATCCGCGGCGTGGTGAAACCATTTGACCGCCTCCTGGTAATCCTGCGGCACGCCCTGGCCGTTCTGATAGCAGACGCCAAGATAGCATTGCGCCTGCGGGTCGCCTTCTTCGGCGGCCTGGCGCATGGCCTCAAAAGTGTCCCAACTGCGGCGATTGTTCGACATGGCGCAACAAGGCGGCTTATCCGTCCTGCACCTAGAATAGACGCCAGCGGAACGAATTCAAGCCGCGAGTTGACCGGCGTTATTTTCTTCCGTTCAATAAAATGGCCTGCTACAAGACTTTCATGGCGACCCCATTAAAAATCGGCTTTCTGGGCGCGGGCAAAATGGCCACCGCGCTGGCCTGCGGCTTTATTCGCGGCGAACTGGCCGGCCCCCGCGAAATCATTGCCAGCGACCCGGTGGACGCGGCGCGCAAACATTTCGCGGCCGAAACCGGCGCCAAAGCGGTCACGGGCAACGCCGAAGTTGCAAAGCACGCCGACGTGATGATTCTGGCGACCAAGCCGGACCAGGTTCCCGTTGCGCTGGCGGGAATTCGCGGCGCGTTCACCGGAAAGCACCTGCTCATCTCCATCGCGGCCGGTGTGACGCTCGCGAAACTCGAAGCCGGTTTGCCGGCTGGGGCACGTGTCATTCGTGTGATGCCCAACACGCCGGCATTGGTCGGCGCGGGCGCGTCGGCGTTCGCGCTCGGCAAATCCGCGACGGCGGCGGACGGTGAGCTGGCGAAAAAGCTGCTTTCCGCCGTCGGCCTTGCGTTTCCCGTCAAGGAATCGCTGCTGGATGCCGTGACCGGCTTGAGCGGCAGCGGCCCGGCGTATGTTTATCAATTCATCGAGGCATTGAGCGACGGCGGTGTGGCGGCGGGTCTGCCGCGAGATTTGGCCACGAAACTCGCCGCGCAGACCGTTTTAGGCGGGGCGAAAATGGTTTTGGAAACCGGCGCGCATCCCGGCGCGCTCAAAGACCAGGTGACCAGCCCCGGCGGGACGACAATTGATGGGTTGCACGAACTGGAAAAAGGCCGGATGCGCGCCACCGTGATGAGCGCCGTCCGCGCCGCGACGGAGAAATCGAAAAAACTGGGGCAAAGTTGAACAGCCATGAGGTTTCCGCACTGGCAGTTTTTCGGATCGTTGGATGATGAACTGCATTCTCCATCCCGCGTTGTCGAATTTTCAACAAATAACACTCCAACGCATTCGGTTCACTTCGCTCAACTATTCAAATTGCCGGATGGCGGGGCAGCGACCGAAGTCGAACCGACTGCGGACGACTCCGGCGAGCATTGGCGGTTTTGTCCGCGTTGCGCGCATGAGTTGATCAACGAAAAATGCAAGTTGCGCTGTCCGCGCTGTCGCTATTTCATGAGCTGCTCGGATTTCGACTTCGCCGGCTAAGACCGGGATCGCACGAATTTTCGCGGATTACCGGAATGTGATCCCCATTTTCTAATTTGTGTTAATCCGCGCAATCCGTGTCAAAGTCCGAAAATTCTTCGTGTTCATTCGCGCGCTTCGTGGTTAAATTTCACTGTCCATGAACGATTGGAACATTCAGCCCCGCGCTTCGGCGTGCGAGGCGTGCGCGCAGCCATTCGCCGACCGGCAACCGCTGCACACGCTGCTCTTCGACGAACACGCGGAGGATTTGCGCCGCATGGATGTTTGCGAGGCGTGCTGGCAGAACCAGTTCAGTGACGGCGCCCGCCAGCGCAAAGGTTTTATTTCCCACTGGCAAAGCATTTACGAAGCGCCCGCGCCGCCCGCGGACCCGATTCACCGTGAAACCGCCGAGACATTGTTGCGCAAGCTCATCGAGCAGAATGACCCGCGCTACGCTCCGGCGATGTTCATTCTGGCGGTGATGCTCGAGCGCAAACGCGTGTTCAAGGTGAAGGAGCAAATCGTCCGCGACGGCAAGCGCGTTTTCATTTACGAGCAGCCCGGAACCGGCGATGTGTTCACGATTGCCGATCCGAACCTGCGGCTGGATCAACTGGAACAAGTCCAGCACGACGTGGCAGCATTGCTGGAACATGGGTTGAACCCACCCGCTCCCGCAGTCGAAAATCCTGCACCGGTGGCGGAACCCGCTCCTTCCATCGCGGCGTCGGAAGGAGCAACCCCGGCTTGAATTTATGATTCGTGGTTTGCGATTTGCCACTAGTCGTACGGGGCGACCGTCAATCGTCAACCATTATTGGTGAGTCAAAAATTGCCCGGCAATGCCCGAACTTTCCGCACTTCAAACCCGTCTCGGCTACAAGTTTCGCGACGAAGGTCAGTTGCTGATGGCCCTGACGCATCCCTCTGTCGCGCACGAGAGCGGCGCGGCGACCGCCGACGAGGGGGGAACGCAGCAGAGGCTCGCGCACAACCAGCGGCTGGAGTTTCTGGGTGACGCAGTGCTGCAACTCGTCCTCACCCGCGAGCTATACGAAAAATTTCCTGAACACGACGAAGGGCCGTTGACGAAGGCACGCGCGAAGCTGGTCAATCGTCGCACGCTGGCCGAACATGCCCGCGCGCTCGGGCTCGGCGCGCATCTGATTTTAAGCCACGGCGAGGATATCCACGGCGGGCGGGAGCGTCCTTCCGCCCTGGCGGACACGTTCGAAGCGTTGCTCGGCGCGATTTTTCTGGACGGCGGATTTGATGCGGCGAATGAATTCATCCTGCGCGAATACGGCGCCGCTTTCGGCAAATTGAGCGTGCTCCCGACGATTGAAAATCCCAAGGGCGAACTGCAGGAGTTGTTGCAGGCCCGTTCGCCGGAAGCCCCGGAATATCAGGTCGTCTCCGCCACCGGCCCGGATCATGATCGGGTCTTCGAATGCGTGGTGCATCACAGTGGCGTGGAACTTGCGCACGGCCGCGGGAAGAGCAAGAAAGCCGCCGAGAGTGATGCCGCCCTGGCGGCATTGAAAAAGTTGCGCGAGAAAACAGAAAAGTAGCGAAATTGCCGCGGGCGCCTTACCGCTTTTCCTCATCCAGAAACGTCAGCTTCACCTCGCCTTCCCGGGGCCTGGCAAAATGGTCGAGCAAAGTCGGCGCGCTCGACGGCGCCGACACCGGTTTGCTTTCGGGATTTTGCGGTTCGAGCGCAGAACGCAGTGCACCCTCCACGAGTTGGGCGCAGTGAATTTTCATCGGCGGCAAAGGGCCGAGTTCGCCGGCCAATTCCTCGGTTTTGAGCGCGAGCGCTTCCTCCGCGGTCTTGCCGCGGATGAGTTCTGTGGCGAGGCTGGCAACGGCGATGGCGGTTTCGCACCCGAAGGACTGGAACGTGGCGCGGTCAATGACTTTTTTGCCATTCTGTTCCTTGAATTTGACCCACAGCCGCAGCATCTCGCCGCAATCCGCGTTGCCGACCGTGCCGACAGCATCGGCCCCGGCCAGCTCGCCCAGATTTCTGGGATTGGCGAGCGCCGCTTGAATCCGCTTCTGCAAATCGTCATTCATTATTCAATCAACAAAGATACCCATCTCGGATTTCAAAGCATAGCACCATTCATTCGATTCCACCAGCCGGCGGTGGGTTTGGGCTCCTCAAATTGCACGCGTCCATTCGGTCTTTGAGCGTGTAAATCGACTAACTGGTCGGTATTAATGCAAAAAGTCCGACCGCCAGGCGATGCAGGCGGTGGTGAATAATCCAAACAGATTTAGAGCGGTTTAATTAAAACCGTGGCCACGGATGGATCGCGGGCTTCAGCCCGCTTCGATGTGATTTTGCCTGGCGACATTGAAGCGGCGTGAACGCCGCGCTCCTTTGCGCCGGCAGGCAAAACGGCTACAGTATTTTTGAAACCGCTCTAAGGGTCGAGATCCAGCCGGGGATCATCTTGTCCGGTTTCAACCGGTGCGGATGGCCGGGCAAACTGTCGGCACTGAGGGAGAAGCGAGTCGGCGTCGAACCCCGGGTTGGGGCGGCGCACTGGTGACTGTTCTGCGGCTGAAATGGTTAAGGGCATGGAATATTCTTGCCGCCATCTGCGGGGCATTCTAGGGTGACAACCATGCCCATTTCGAAGAGCGCCCCGATTTACATAGCGGGCCACCGTGGTTTAGTGGGCAGCGCTATTTGGCGCGAACTTCAGCGCGGCGGGTTCGTGAATCTGATCGGTCGCAGCCACGCTGAGCTGGATCTCTTGGACGTTGGCGCCGTCCGGAAATTTTACGCCGAGCAGAAGCCGGAATACGTGTTTGTGGCTGCCGCCCGGGTGGGCGGTATTGTGGCGAATAACACCAGACCCGCACAGTTCCTTTATGAGAACCTGCAAATTCAGAATCACCTGATCGACGGCGCATTCCGGGCCGGAGTCAAAAAGTTGTTGTTTCTTGGCAGTTCCTGCATTTATCCGAAGCTGGCACCCCAGCCGTTGCGGGAGGAACATCTGCTGACGGGACCTTTGGAGCCGACAAACGAGTGGTACGCGCTGGCAAAAATAGCCGGCATCAAAATGTGCCAGGCTTACCGCCGGCAATATGGGTGCGATTTCATCAGCGTCATGCCGACGAACATGTACGGTCCGAACGACAACTATGATCTGGAAGGTTCGCACGTGCTGCCGGCGCTCATCCGCAAGTTTCATGAGGCCAGGATATCCCGGCGGGACATTGTCACCTGCTGGGGAACAGGCGCGCCATTGCGGGAATTTATGTACGCAGACGACCTGGGTCGCGCGTGTGTCTTCCTGATGGAGAATTACAGCGAAGAGCAATTTATAAACGCCGGTTCCGGCCAGGAAATATCGATTCGGGACCTCGCGGAGCTGGTCCGGCAGGTGGTGGGCTTCGCCGGCCGGATTGTGTGGGAACCCACGAAACCCGACGGAACGCCCCGCAAATTGATGGACAGTTCACGCCTTCTGGCGCTCGGCTGGAAGCCGCAGGTGGATTTGCCGACCGGGATCCGGCTCGCGTACGAAGATTTCAAGCTCAGAATTGCCAGCCATTGATTCGCGGCAGCAAGCCTGTCGCGAGCTTGTTAGTTGCTTAATCGGACTTCCCCTTTGCGCTGGCGGCGGAGCAGGTCCACGTCCGCATCCACCATCAACTTCGCCAGTTCGACAAATGTAGTTTTAGGTTCCCAATCCAACTGGCGCCTGGCCTTGCTGTAATCACCCATCAGCAAATCAACTTCCGCCGGCCGGTAATAACGCGGATCCGTTTTCACATGCTGCTTCCAATCCAGTCCTGCGTGCCGGAACGCCACATCGAGAAACTCGCGGACCGAGTGGGTTTCATTGGTAGCGATGATGTAATCGTCCGGTTTGTCCTGCTGCAGCATCAGCCACATGGCTTCGACGTATTCCTTGGCATAACCCCAGTCCCGCTTGGCATCCAGGTTGCCAAGATACAACTCGTCCTGCAGCCCGGCCAGGATGCAGGCGATGGCGCGGGTGATCTTGCGGGTGACGAACGTTTCGCCGCGACGGGGCGATTCGTGGTTGAACAGGATGCCGTTGGAGGCGTGGAGATCGTAGGACTCGCGATAGTTGACGGTAATCCAATGGGAGTAAACCTTTGCACAACCATACGGGCTGCGCGGGTAAAATGGGGTCTTTTCGGTCTGGGGCACCTCCCGGGCCATGCCGAACATTTCGCTGGAAGAGGCCTGATAAAACCGCGGCCGGATGCCGGTTTCGCGAATGGCCTCAAGCAACCGGACGGTCCCGGTGGCGGTTATGTCGGTGGTGTATTCCGGGCTGTCAAAGCTCACTCGCACATGGCTCTGAGCGGCGAGGTTGTAGATTTCTTCCGGCTGAATCTTCCCGATCAAACGTGCCAAGGCACTGGCGTCGGACAAGTCGCCGTAGTGCAGAAACAAACGACTCTTGCCCGAGTGCGGATCCTCATAAATCGGGTCCAGCCGCCCGGTGTTGAATGTGCTCGCGCGGCGCACAATGCCGTGCACCTCGTAACCCTTGGCCAGCAGGAATTCCGCCAGATACGATCCGTCCTGCCCGGTGATTCCGGTAATCAGAGCTTTTTTCGCCATGGCGACGACATATCACTTAACCGACCGTTTAATCAAGGGGATTCCTCCCAATCGGGCCGGTTGGTAGCCGATGGCTGGGCGGTTGTAGCTGGAACGGCACGCGGGGAGATCTTCACTCCGCAAGGCTGGCGCGTCAGGTTGGCGGGGGCACGCGCAGCCGGTTCCACCAGACGCCCGTTGGCTTGGTCACATCCAGACGCACGCGATGATCTGGACTTTGCAGCGTGTAACACTCGTAGCTGGAGGGTTTAAGGAAAAAGTGGCCGGCCGTCAGGCGACGCAGGCGGTGATGGACAATCCAGACCGGTTTTAATGCCCGCACCCAGCCTGGAGCCATGGCCCGAGTTTCCCTCATTTCGTTGACCGCGCGCGGGCTGAGGCACAGGTTGTCACCCGTGTCGGCAAAGACGGTCACGAACTTGTCCATTTCCAGCATGGGCACCCTGTTCCTCAACAATGCCAAGACCCAATGGAAATCCCCCACCACCCGCCAATGCGGGTCGAAAAAGATGCCGCGTTCGTGAATGACCCGCCGCCGAAGGAACAGCGAACCGGTAAGTACCGAGAACCGGAACCAGACGTGCTGCGGATGCGGCACCAGTGAATGGCGGTGACAGAGGTATTTTCCTTCGCCATCGGTCACGATGGTCCCGGCGAGCGCGACCTCAACTTGCGGATGTTCTTCGAAAAAGTTCTGCACCGCCTTGAGCGCCCCGGGCAGGTATTGTTCGTCGCAGTTCAGGTAGGCCAGGGTGTCTCCGGTGGCGCGACGGTAGCCGCGGTTGACCGCGTCATACATGCCTTCGTCCTTTTCTATGAACGCTTTCACTCGCCGATCGTGCGGCAGCCACTCCTGGGTGCCGTCGTCCGAGCACGCGTCCTGCACGATGTGCTCGAACTCCACGCCTTGCTGGTCAGCCACCGAGGCAATGCAAAGCTTGAGCCAGCTCGAATTCCGAAAACTCGGAGTGATGATGGAGAATTTCATCGCAGCTATTATTAGCCGTCGCTTGCGCCGCTGGCAATCAAAGTCGGATGGGGACAATCTGCCTGACTGTCCAGTGGAGCTTTTTTGTGAGTTGCCGCCAGCCGGGACTCCGTGCGCAAGGAAAAACGTCCGTCCGGTCGGCTCCATCCGCTTGTCCACCGGAAGACCACGACGAGGCCGGCAGAACTAACGTTGACCCGACAGTCAGCCTGCGTGCGCTGATCCGGCGGTTGCTCGGCGTCCCGAGCGAGTTTGGGCGACAGTTTGCTTCATGTGATCCACCCGATACTCTTTGTCCGCAAATCCGTCTATGACCGGCCCGGCCTGTATCGGCACCGGGAGTTTTTGAATGCCTGCGACTGCGAATTCAATGCGAGGGAGCTGCAATAGAATTGCCGGTTGGCCGCGTCAGGGTTGCCATGCCGCCAGAACCCGGGTCGCTGTGGAAAACTTCGCTTTCTTGTACTGCGGCCACGGGCAGCAAATGACCGCCAGTTTGATTTCCTTGCGCGTGCTCAGTGTGTTCAGTTTTTCGATTACTTCAAATTCGTGCAGGCTCGGATTATTGGAAGGTTTGGCGCCACAATCATGTACCACGACACGATAACCCTGATGCTTCAATTGTTGCGCCAGATACAAGCCGGCGGCTTCTTCGGTAATGTAGGTGTCCGGCTTGTAAGACAACCCCAGCACCGCCACCGTGTCGCTCGGGGTGATTCGTGCTTTTACTTTCTCCAGCAAATCGCGTTTGGTTTCTTCGTTCACTTTGTCCGAGGCTTCCGCCAGTGCTGCGGATACGCCGACCTGGCGGGCAGTATAGGCAACCAGGCGGTTGTCCCGGGGAAAACATGGTCCGCCGTAGCTCAGGCCGGCGCGTAAATACTTCTTGCCGATGCGGCTGTCGCCCCCGATTGCGTCCAACACCGCGTGAATATCGGCTTTGGGAAATCGTTCGGCAATCATCCGGAGCTGGTTGGTAAAGCTGATCTTCATGGTGATATAGCTGTTCAGCGAAATTTTTGTCAGTTCGGCGCTGACCAGCGACATACGGCTGATTTGCGGCCGGTTGCGGTTGTATTTCCGATAAACCGCTTCCAACGCCGCACCACTCTTAGGATCCGATTCGCCGATCAACACCAGGTCCGGCTCCAGCAACCCATTGACCACGTTGCCCAGAGCGATGAACTCGGGATTGTAACAGAAGCCGAAGTCGCGCCCGCAGGTCCATTTGGTTTCCTTCTCGATCATCGGGACCAGCACCGTGTCACAGGCGCCCGGCGTGGTCGTGGAACTGCACACAAACAAGTGCCCTTTTTTGCCGGCCGTCTGCAGTGCCTTGGCGCAAGGTTGCATGGCTTTGAGGAGATATTCATTCGAAAAACTCCCATCGGGCAGGCTCCCGGTGGGTGGGATGAAGAAGGACACATCGGTCTTGACCGCTTCGCGCGGATCGGTCGAGGCTCGCAACCGGGCGCGCCCCGCCCGGATAGTTTTGGCCAGCAACGGTTCTTCAACGGGCGGCTGACCTTCGTTCATACGCCGCACTTTCTCCGCATCAATGTCCACTCCCACCACGTCGAATCCCCGTGCCGCCAATGTGGCGGCGATGCAAGCCCCTAATTTGCCTAAACCAAAGACAGAAGCGGATTGGATCGTTTTCATGTGGGTGCGATTATGGCAGAGCCTGAGCCAAAGGCGTCAAGTTTAAACCCTGCCACCGGCGCCTGAGGCTATGCGATTTTTGACAACGGCTACCGCCCGGCCGGTGAAAAACCGCAACAAACGTGGCGAGGATGTCCGTGCTGGCAGCCAAATGGCCCTTGCCACTGCGGCAGTTACTTGCCAGACTCATTCGCGTTTTGGGGCGTGATTCATGAAGATTGCGTTGGTTCAAATCAATACCACCGTCGGCGACCTCGCCGGTAATGAGCAGAAAATCCTGGAAGCCTACCGACGAGCCGCAGCTTCGGGCGCGGACCTGGTGCTTTTTCCCGAGCTGGCCACCACCGGTTACCCGCCGCGCGACCTGCTGATGCGCCCGCGGTTTGTCACGGAAAACCTCGCCGTGCTGGACAGATTGGCGACTGCGGCCGGGGACGCCGGGATGGTGGTGGGCTATGTCGGGCGCAACGAAAAGCGGCCGGGGCGTGAAGTCACTAATTCCGTGGCGCTGCTGCACCGGGGGCGGATCATCGCGACGCGCACCAAGACGCTGCTTCCGACTTATGATGTGTTCGATGAAGATCGGTACTTCGAACCCGCGATGGATAACACTCCGTTGGTTTTCAAAAACACCGTCGTTGGCCTCACGGTTTGTGAAGACGTATGGAATGATGAAGATTTTTGGGATGACCGGCGCTATCGGCGAAACCCGGCGGCAGAACTCGCGTGGGCTGGGGCAAAGATCTTGTTCAACAGTTCAGCCTCCCCGTGGCACCTCGGCAAAAACCGCGCCCGCCGCAGCATGCTTTCCCAACTCGCCGCCAAGACACACTGTCCCGTCGTTTACTGCAATCTGGTCGGGGGGAACGATGAGTTGGTCTTCGACGGCGGCAGCATGGCATTTGATGCCCAGGGGCGGCTGGTGACCGAAGGCAAACGGTTCGAGGAGGATTTGTTGCTGCTCGATCTGGACACGGCACAGCCGATAGATCCGCCGGAACCGCCCGAGGAAGAGCAAATTTTCCGCGCGCTGGCGCTGGGCTTGCGTGATTATACCGAAAAATGTGGTTTTAAATCGGTGGTGTTGGGCCTGAGTGGCGGCATTGATTCGGCGGTCACCGCGTGCATCGCCGTTGCGGCGCTCGGCAAGGAGCGCGTTCACGGCACTTCCCTGCCATCACAATTCTCGTCGCAAGGCAGCAAGGATGACGCGCGCATCCTCGCGCAAAATCTCGGCATCCGCTACGATGTCATCGCCATCCAGCCTCCTTTCCTGGAGATGAAGAACCAGTTGAAGGAGATTTTTTCCGGCCGGCCGGAAGATGTTACCGAAGAGAACATTCAGGCCCGGCTGCGCGGGGTAATCCTCATGGCGCTATCCAACAAATTGGGTTCGCTGCTTCTTACTACCGGCAACAAAAGCGAGGTGGCGGTGGGCTACTGCACTTTGTACGGCGACATGTGCGGCGGCCTGGCGGTAATTGCGGATGTGCCCAAGACGATGGTGTATCGCGTGGCTCGGTGGATCAATCGCGAGCGCGAGATCATTCCGCAGGCTTCGATCACCAAACCGCCCTCGGCCGAACTGCGGCCCAATCAGACTGATCAGGACTCGCTGCCGCCCTATGAAGTGCTCGACCGGATTCTTGAAGATTACGTGGTGCGGCTCAAAACGCCGGCGGAAATCATCGCTGCCGGCGTGCCCGAGGCGGATGTGCGCCGGGTGATTCGCCTCATTGACCTGAGCGAATACAAGCGCCGCCAGGCTGCGCCGGGCCTGAAAGTCACCACTAAAGCTTTTGGCATGGGCCGAAGAATTCCCATCGCCCAACGATACCGGGAACTCTGAGCGGCGCCTTCCAGTGTCCGGATCCGAAGCGAAATCAGGGCCGCGACCTGCCGAGGGAGAGGTACCCGCCAGGCATTTGTGCGATTCAAGATGAGGCGGACGGATTGGCGGGTTATTTCACGTGATGACCGGTCTCGGAAAACTCCCGTCGGATGCGGCCGAGGGTCAGGATCAGTATTTCCAGCAGCATAAAACGCGTGATCAGATTCCAGACGAATACGCTGACGTAACGATAATCAGGATCGCCGTCGTATTGCACCATCGGAGCGATGAACGAGCTCGCGAGGACAAACAACGTCGCCCAGCGCGTGTTCACTACCAGCGCCAGGAACGCACATGGAATCCCGTAAAACAGGATGAACATCAAATGCGGGTTGGAGTGAAAGTGAATCAAGATGATTATGCCCAGCATGATGGCCGCCGTCAATATCGTCAACCAATGGGTTTTCAGATCTTTGATGACAGAGGTCTTTTCGTCCAACGCGCCGGATGGTGGATTAACCACCCAGTTTTTCAACAGGCGATAGGTACGCAGCCACATCAATGGCAGAAATTCAAATCCGACCCGGATCAGCGAATCGTAAATGGTCCACGCCCGGCCTATGAAATTATCACAGGCGAATTCAACCGGCCCCGGTTCTCCCCCGTTATTCCGGACGGAAGATTTGAGCAATCCGGCCTGCAACCGCTCCCAACGGCAGCGGTAGCGCCCCAGTTTTCTCCTGGTGGCTGGCCGAACCAATTCTTTGGGGTAGATCTGACGCTCAATAATGCCCCGCCGAAGATGGGCGTGGTGCGGAGCTTGGTAGATGGCGGACAGGTCAACCCGGTTCAACTGCAACATCCGCGCATCATACGGCACTTCAAGAAAAGTGCTGAGATCCCGGCAGGCTTTCTCCGTGTGATCCACCATCTCGCCATAACCCATCCGAAAAACGCGCGCGCCCCTGGTTTCGATTAATGCGGCCTGGCTGATGGCCTGTTCCTGATAGTAAATCAATCGGCTCAACATGCCGGGCCGGCCGAAAAAGCGGGAATGTTTCCCGGCATTCAGCACGCTGCGGTAGATTTCGACCGGATCGCGCCAGACTAAAATAAAAAAAGCACCGGGATAACGGCCATAAAGCTGCAGCAACCGGTCACAGTAAAAAGGCGACTTCTCGCCACAGACAACCGCCCCTTTCACAGCACCATAAGCGTGGTACAAATCCTGGGAGGTGCGGATTTTTTCCAATCCCGATAAATCACTCTCTGAAACTATCCCATGGCGCGAGAGGGCCTGGTTGAAGAATTCGATGCGTTCCGCCCAATTGTGTTTGAAGCGCTGGTTCAGCAGGGGCTGCGGGAAATTCCAGACGTTGCATTCAAACATCAAAGCCACCTTCGGGTTTTGATTCAAAATGGCGCACAACAGCGACGTGCCGGAACGAAAAACCCCCACAACGAAAACTGGTTCTTTGCTGTTCATCCGATACCGCCAACGACCTGATACTATTACCGCAGGTTTGCATTAGGCAAATGTTAATTCACATTTGCGCTTAGAACCGCTGCAACCCGGTAGTACGACGGATCACCTCGCGCCTCCACCCACGGGCGCCAAGATATGGCTCGAACCAAACTTCTATTTTCAATTCAATTGTGGGCGGAAACCGCAGAGATCGTGAGCGCGGTCTCCTGCGAACGTGGGGCCGCGGCGTCTTCGACACTGTGAATCACCTTGGCCAGATCCGCGAGATAGCGTTGCAGGGTGAACCGGTTTAGAAAGTTTTCGCGCAAATCTTCACCATTTCGTTGCGCCACCAGATCGAGTAACGCATCGGCAATTTGGCCCGGCGATTTGATGGCGACCAGCCCGGGATAATCAGAGGGCAATATTTCCGGCAACGAACGCCAGCGCGTGGCCACCACCGGCAATCCAAATGCCATTGCTTCCACTGCGACCAGGCCGAAACTCTCCGCGTGGTAATAGGTCGGAAAGCAAAAACAGTCGCTTTCGATGAAGACACGCCGCTTGCCCTCGTCATTGGCAAACCCGATGTAGGTCACGCACGATTTTGCAGCCTGGCCGGATTCAGCCCGCAAATCCGGTTCCGTGATGCGCTGATTAAACTCGGCCTGTTCTGATGGATTGACGAATTCGCCAGCAACGGTCAGACGCAGGCGGATGGGCGAACGGTTTCTTGCCAAGCGCTCATTCGCCAGGGCCACCCCGGCGAGCGTATCAAACAGTCCCTTTCCCCGCATACAATGGGCCAGAAACAAAACTTTTACAATTTGCGGATCATCGCCGGCACGAGCGCGTTCATCGGGAGTCAAACTCTCGCCGCGGAGTAATTTCGTGCGCGCGGCAAATCTGGCTCTCCGACGAGGCAGGATTGATTCGGCGAAGTCCGGGCAGGGATCGGGAATACCGTTGTGCACGACGCAAATGCGCCGGGACAAAAATTTCTCGGCGTCGGCAAAATTGTATCGCGACAGAACAATGCTGAGGTCGACCGGTTTGAACAGCCTGTAAGTGAGGGCGCGTGAACGAATTTGGGCAGAGGTCTCGATCCACTTGGCGAGCCCGGCGGCGTGCCAATGCAGAATGACCCTCTTGAAGAACGGGCGACAAATCAACATCACCAGCCAATCGCGGTAAAGCGCGACACGTTTGCCGGGTGCCGGGATGTAATAAAAGTTATCCACGCCGTAACGAAACCGACACCAGATCGCTTCCAGAGAATGCATGAAAAGCCGAGCCAGTTTGATGCTTTGAATTTCGCCGATGTCCTCCAACCCGCGGGAAAATCGCGCATTGACGTGATAACACTCGATGCCAAAAGGATCGGGCGCCGCGCGTTTTCGCTCGCGTTGGTCGCCGCCAAACCCCTTAAGCATTAGTTGAACCATGTAGCTCTGGCCGTGATGCGGCGGCGGCACATGGGCGAAAACAAGCAGCTTCATATAAATGGGTGATCACGCTTCAGGTTTGAATTTGGACCAAAACCGGGGCGGAAGGAAGATTTTTAGAGCGGTTTTACAAAAACTGTAGCCGAATAGAAGGTAGGGCCGCGCTGCCGCGCGGCCCTGGCGGCGGAGCACGGCACATTCTTGCGACATAGGTGACACCTTGGTCTCACCACGTGGGTAACAGTTTTCTAAGGCCCTATGCCCTGGAAAGCAAAGAGTGAACAGGAACAGCGGTATGAACTGGTGCGAGCGATGGTGGCTGGCCATAGTCGCGATACCGGGGCCGAGCCTTGGGATCAAAAACGGAAATTTTCACGCCTTGGCACCTTTGATCGAGGGTGCAGGCCAGCGATCGAATAACCGGGCATGTTGGCAGCCGGGACAAACCCTCATAATAACAGAATGATGCGAGCCGCATACGTTGAATCGGCTGGCTTTACTTGCGGGCGAAGATAAACAGATACCAACCCAATCTGCTGGCGAGGGACTTTTCCATACTGAACGGGATATGGCGGGAATACTTCCGCAGCGGGAAATGGGCTACCACGGTCCTTATGTCCCGGAATTTGCAAAACATCATCCGTACTTCGGCTTTCGTGAATGCATAGGCAACAGAACACTCCGGACCATCCGTACAATGATGGACAAAGTTCTTGGCCCGCAGATAAGCCCAGCCACCCTTGAGGAAGTTCTGATAATGAATATCCCAAACCCGCGCGCTCTCGTTGCCGCGCACACCCTGCAGCGAACAGGAGGACAATTTTTGCCGATCACGACGCCAACGCCCTGCCCGCGACAGGGCTTTCAACAGCACCCGCAAGCGCATGTAAGACATAATTCGGACATAGTAATTGAAACTCTGCTTGTGATAAAGCATGACGATCGCGCGTCCGTCCGGTTTGAGGACCCGATAGACCTCATTGATGGCCGCCTGGGTGTTGGGGGTGTGGTGCAACACGCCGTGCGAAAAAACCCAATCGAAACTTTCGTTCGGGAAACTGAGCTGTTCGGCGTTTTCCTTTTGGAACGTGCCAGTCAGCGCCATGGCGGCGAAGTGTTTGCGCGTGGCTTGCAAGGCGGCGTCCGTCAGGTCCACCCCAGTGTAATGGGCCCCGTTCAGCGCGAACATTACACCCTCCGCCCCATTGCCGGTCCCAATCTCCAACACCTGTTTTCCCTTTGCTTCGGCAAACGGAACCAGCAATGGGATGTGCCATTCTGTGCGGTAGCGATACTCGCGGAATTTTTCAAAAAAGTCCCTGTCATCCCCGGCTTGCCCGACGAAATGCGTCCCGCAAGCCTCGGTGTTCCAGAAGTCAAAGACTTTTGCGATTTTTGGATCGGTCTGCATGCCTCGGTTAAATTACGATCGCGGCATTGTCGCCGGCTGATTGATCATTTTCTATTCGGAAATCATCCGTCTTCGACCGTAAAAGCGGACCAGCGCCGGATGGTTCATCGCCCGAACTATCAGAGCACAAATTGCCATCCAAGGCAACTGTGCGTGCAATCCTTAAAGGTGCAAAAGTCAATCGCGGACCAAATTGCCGCTTGACGCCGGTCAACTCCCGAATAACGTCCCGGCCATGTCCTCTGGCCAAAACCAGCGCCCCTCCACCTCGGCAGAACCGGCCCCGCCACCGCCGTTTACCGCTATTAAAATCCTGGGTACTGCGGTGGCCTGTGCCACCTACGAGTCCGCGCTGGAGAACATCCAATCCTTGGCCCGGCAGCCGCGGCCCACGGCGGTGTGCCCGGCCAACACTCATATCCTGGCTCAAGCACGGCGCGATCCTGATTTCTCCCGGGTCTTGTCCCGGTTTGATCTCGTATTGCCGGACGGGATGCCCGTGGTTTGGACGCTCAACCGTTGCGGTGCGCGGCTGCCCGATCGGGTGTATGGGCCTTACTTGATGCGGCATACGTTGCGAAATACGCCGCGACCGTGGCGGCACTTCTTTTTTGGCGATACCGAGGAATGTCTCGCGGCGCTGCGGCGTGCGGCCGCCCAATTGCAGCCCGAAATTGAAATTGTGGGCGCTATCAGCCCACCTTTTCGGCCTTTGACCGACGAAGACGACGCGTCCTTTGCGGAGATCATCAATCGGGCTGCGCCGGATTTCGTTTGGGTTGCGCTGCCGGGCGTGCGGATGGAGCGATGGATTATCGCCAATCAACGGCGCTATCGACGCGGCGTGTTTCTGGCAGTAGGTGACGCATTTTCTTTGTTGAGCGGCGTTCGGCCATTCGCCCCGACCTGGATGCAGCGCATGGGCTTGACTTGGCTGTTTCGACTTTGGTCCGAGCCTCTGCGACTGGGCCCGCGCTATTTGCGGTATAATTCTTCATTTCTTTTCTATCTGGTTTGGGACGGGCTGTGCGGACGAATGTTCAAAAATCCCGGTGGCACAGCTTGAGAGCACTATTCGAGGTTTTTGCAGGCGGCGTACCGGCACGTCAGCGGACGTTCGATTCTTCTCCCGTGGTTGCGCGACAAGCATCGCGCCCCGCATAAGACAGAGCGCTTGGGAATGATCCGACCGGTTTGTATCACACCAAAGCGCAGTTGAGATGTCGCGCCTTGGCTGAACCGTGAATCGTCCTCCCAGAGAAATCCACGGCGTAACCCATCTCGTTGCGCAGGCCAATCGGAATCAGGAACCGCGCTGGTTCGCCAGGCGCCAGCGTTGGAATAGGCGATTGTCGCCGCCGAAACCGCCATGCAACTTCGCGGGTTAGTGTAGCATCCACTCAAGTAAAACCTATCCAAGCGAATTTGGTTGAGCGAAAATGGAGTTTCTGCTATCTCAAGACTGGTATCGCGCGCATGAATGCATCTAAGAGTAGTGCAACTCCCTGGAATTGGGAACAAAAGCTGGGGGTGGTTCTTTTCGCGGCGCTATTTATCGGATGGTCTTCTGCCTCGGCGGTGTGGAAGAATAGCAGTGCTGGAAAAGGGCTGTTCTTTTTGCTGCTGCCCGCCTTTGGGCTGATGCTTTATCTCCTGGATCGCAAAGCCTGGACCCAAATCAACAATAAGGACTTTTTCTTCATTCTGTTGGCGGTGTGGCTCGGGCTGTTCCAATTTCTGGGTAATTCCCTTCTGGGCTATATCCACACCCCATCCCTGTTCTCTTGGATGTATGAGGCGTATAACTCGACCAACCCCGCCAACGACGATGGCCATGGCGATTTCATTCCATTTGTGGTTATCGGGTTGCTATGGTGGAAGCGCAAAGACTTGCTCGCGCAGCCGTGGGATGCATGGTGGCCGGGATTGGTGTTGTTGATTCTGGCGATGGTGCTGCATGTCATGGGCTATGTCCTGCAGCAACCCCGCATATCTATCGTGGCGCTGGTCATAGGGCTTTACGGATTGACGGGGTTGAGCTGGGGCCGCAATTGGTTGCGGAAATGTTTTTTTCCATTTTTTCTGCTCGTTTTTTTGATCCCGTTGGGGGACCAGGCCAAGTTCATCACCTTCCCATTGCGTTTGTTGGTCAGCCAACTGGTGGAATTAGTGTCGCATTGGATTCTGGGTATTGATGTCATCCGGGCGGGTACACAGTTGTTTGACCCAACCGGCAGTTATGGTTTTGATGTTGAGGCGCCGTGCAGCGGCATTCGCAGTCTAGTCTCGATTTTTCTACTTGCCGCGGTTTACGGGTTCATCACGTTCCGCTCCGCCTGGATTCAGATTTTCCTCATGGCGCTGGCCTTTCCGTTTGCCGTTTTGGGAAATTTGCTACGGATGCTTTGTATCATCATCGCAGCGGCACTGGGAGGTCAGGAGGCCGGCAACTACGTTCACGAAGGTTGCCCTATTCATCTGCCTCTCTTGGGTGATGTGGCTATCGTCAACCTGTTGCCTTACGTTCCCGCCATTGTTGGACTGCTTTGGATAGGCCGCTGGATAGAAAAGCGCTGGAAGTCGGAGAGAGAGGAGCACGCATGAAAAGAAGTCAAAAATGGCTGATCCTCTGCTGCGTGCTGGTATTGATTGGCGCCACCGCCGGCACGTTGACGCGGCTCAAGGCAAACCTGAAACTTGGTAAGCCGGGCGTCAAGGCCGTGTCACTTCCCGGCCAGGTGATGATGACGCTTGATTTGCCGGAGCGCGTACTGGACTTCACTTCCACCAACGTGCCCGAGTCGGAAGTTGAACTGGGTTATTTTCCCAAAGACACCAGCTTCGTGGAACGGCTGTACATGTCGCCGGACGACCCGTACGGAATCTCTGCCACCATCATTTTAATGGGTGCGGACCGCACCAGCATTCATCGTCCGGAATACTGTTTGGCGGGCCAGGGTTTTTCTTGCGACGATAAAGAGGTGGTGAACATTCCTGTGGAAGGCCAGTCCCCCTACCAATTGCCGGTTTCCAAGTGGAAGGTCAGCCGGCTCGTCAAGCAGCCGGACGGACAAAGTGCTAAAATATCCGGCGTTTACGTTTTTTGGTTCGTGGCGGATACGGAGCAAACTACGGGCATCGTTCAATTCCAGAGTTACCTGGTGAGAGACCTTTTGCTCAAAGGAATATTGCAGCGCTGGGCCTATATCTCGTATTTCGCTCCCTGTCTGCCCGGTCAGGAAGATGCCACTTTTGCGCGCATGAAGAAGCTGATCGCGGCCTCGGTGCCGGAATTTCAGTTGCCGCCCAAATCCGCAAATACCGCCTCTCGTTGATGCCATCCGATTGCGCCATGCGTAAATTTTGCCAACGTAACCGTTCGCTTAACGTGCAATAAACCATGCTGCAACGAGATCGTCAGATACGGGCGCAAGTCAACCAATTGGTTGACGCCTTTCTCTTTGCCGCCAGCTTCTGGC
>Ga0335081_10004574_pt1 | contig 21806 bp, 21 predicted proteins | sample Lox_Sample_35_FD_206713 | JGI IMG/M metagenome (GOLD analysis project Ga0335081, IMG submission 206713) | Soil microbial communities from Loxahatchee National Wildlife Refuge, Florida, United States - Lox_Sample_3.5 | ecosystem: Environmental > Terrestrial > Soil > Wetlands | place: USA... | reverse complement strand
AGGGTGTGGGTGCTACAACACGGAAGACGGGCAGGCGTCGCAGAGACCGGGGATCCAGGTACATGGTTGCTCACTAGTAAACAAACCAACCGCTTCGGACGTGGGGAAAGTGACAGACGCCGGCCTTCGATTTTGGCATGAGAAATACGGACCTGACGCGGTTACCGCGCGGCTGACCGACTACGGCTGTCATATCCAGGTTGACATCGTGAAGAATAAAGAAATAATCGGTTCCCTCCGATATCAGGATGGGGACATTAAAGAGATGTGTGGGAGGAAATAAGAAATGAGAAAGTGCAGTAAATGCGGAGAAGAGATTAAGGAGAAAGCAAAATATTGTAAGGCCTGCGGCATCAGCATAGGAGCGGAAATTTCGCTGGATGAGAAAAAGGCGCGCGTGCTGACTTAGGAAAGGAAGTGGAAAAAGCCGATGGCGATCGTGGGAGCGTTGGTCCTTGCTGTGGTCGTAGCCTGGATGGGCAAGAGTGTTTACATGTCAAAACGGACAGGCGCGCATCCGATGTTTTGCCTACAACCTGACATTCGTGTTCGATCCGGGACTGGCTGTGAGGGCGTTGGCATCATCTGTCCTCGTCGGGCTTGCAGCGAGCGTTTATCCGGCGGTGCGTGCCGGCCGGCTCGATCCGGTTGAGGCACTGAAGACGCTATAGGAGCAGAATGCAGAGCGTAAGACACAAAGGGATTAAACGTCGTCCTCCATACTCTATGCTTTATGACTAATTACAGGAGTAGGCATGTCATTCATAGAAATCTCAAACGTAACTAAGACCTTTCATGCCGGCGATGAAGAGTATCATGCGCTCAAAGGGGTTTCGCTCGAAATCAACTCCGGTGAGTTTGTTGCCGTCATGGGGCCGTCAGGTTCTGGCAAGAGCACACTCCTGTCGCTTATCGGCGGATTAAGCAAAGCGACCTCGGGCGTGGTGTCCATCGATAGTATCGATCTGGGCAGTCTCGGGCCTAACAGGCTTTCCGATTTCAGGCGCGAATATCTTGGGTTTGTGTTCCAGTCCTTCTATCTCGTCCCCTATCTTACTGCGATCGAAAATGTGATGCTTTCGCTCACGATCCAGCCGGGGCTGAACGGCGCGGCTCGTCGCATGGCGCGTGAAGCGCTGTCGGGGGTCGGGCTGGATGCTAAGGGAGGGCGTCTGCCATCCCAGCTTTCAGGCGGCGAGCAAGAGCGTGTCGCGATCGCTCGCGCTATAGTGAACAAGCCCGCCCTTATCCTTGCCGATGAGCCCACAGGGAATCTGGACACAAAGACAGGGAACAAAGTGCTCGATATGCTCGAGGGTTTGCATGCCGAAGGCCGTACGATTGTCATGGTGACTCATAGCCGGGAGAACGCGGAACGGGCGGAGAGGGTCATCGAGATCAGGGATGGGGAAATTATGAGAATGTAGAACGCGGTTGCGTCAAGGCGTGACGAAGTCCGTATCGTGCATAGGTGGCGGCAATATCATAAAGACTAACGACGAACCACGTGACCGAAACGTGCCTCGTAACTGTTATTGCCGAACGATTTTGATCATTTGTGGCAATACCTTAAAACTCAAACAATAATCCAGCAAGCCAACTTGTCCCACCGAGATTGACTGAGCCAGACGTAGCGGTGTTTGCCATAGCGTGTATATATTCCGCCTCTACGAATAAGTAAGTGTGGAACACGCCATAGTCAAGGTACATGCTATGCGACGCGCTCGGATCAATACCATCCAGCAACAATTGAAGTCCAGCCCTCGCATGATAACCGTTTGTCGAACCTCGCGTCACTTCTTGAGACTGGACCTCCTCCCTGTAGAACATTGTAGTCCATCCTCCGCCGACGTAGGGAACGAGCCACTGCTTCTCGCTGAATAGTCCGCGGGCCAGAACAAATACATTCAAAGGCGCTGCTGCATATTTCACGTTGCCCGTGATCGTTTGGTGTATCGGGGCGAAGCCCTGGCCGCTATCCTTGAGATACATCCCTTCTATGCCGAGTTCCAGATTTCTTTTGATCTTGTATGCCAACGAACCGCCGTACTCGCTCGTGCTTCTCCGGCCATAATATGCAGCCCAGTTGTCAATGTCAGGAATAAATTCGCCACCCTTTAACTCTAGGGACCAATGCGGCCGTTCAATGGCTTCTTCTGCAAGAGCGGCAGTCGGCAAGATGGACAGGATCATCACCAGGACGATTTTTTTCAACGCATGCCTCCGGAATGTACGAAATTCTTTCTGTATCGCAGCCATCCCAAAAGAAATCCGACTGACAGAAGAACGGCCAACTTAATGAGTAAGGATGTCCTCGTAAGGAATAGCGCAGCCCCTACTGCAGGCATGAGCGCTGCCCGTACCGCGGGCTTGAGCCATGGATGGGCGTTTAAAAAGGCTGCGCCGGTCGGGCCATATTGATAATACCAGTGGACAAATGCCCTGCCAGGGGGATTGGTCATGAGATACCGGTCTCGAAACTCGCGCAAAACTTGCACTTGTGGCGCAGAGTAAAATCCGAATGCAGCCGTTGCAATGAAGCAGCCTTTGTTCGGCAGGTTTGGATACGGATCTATAGATTCGGGGAAATCCGAGACTTCGTTCGACAAACCGCTCTCCAGCACCGGTCCAAGAGGAACGGATGTTTCTTGAGAATAAGTGCTCTCATGATTCACCCCGGGCAAGGAAGAAGAGCCGGTGTTGTCAACTGCCGTGACTGCAATATAATAAATCGACTGAGTGATAGCAGAAACCGCCACTTTATATGATTGCCCATTCGTGAGCCCGGACAGAACAAAGGACGTTACATTTCCGACATTGATAGTATGCTCGTTCGTCGATGCGATACCGTAGTGTACATTGTAACTGGTCGCGCCACTGACGGAAGACCATGAGAGTATAAGGCTTGCGTTCGCCGGTGAGGGGGGGGAAAGCACCGGGGCAGTGGGTGCCGCATTGGTGGATGTCAATCCGCTAATGATTGTGCTCGTAATGGTGCTTACAACGCTCGATTTCGCCTGATAGGGCGCACCAGAAACGTTCAGGCTGTAGTAGATGTTGTACCCTCCCGGCGTAATTGTATTGGTCACCAGGTAGGAGTTGTTCGATGTCCAGCTGAGGGCTATTGAGGATACCGACGCCGTAGCGGCTGACTGGATAACAACTGGAAACGGAATTGTATCGGAACCCGGTCCGCCATACGCCCCGATGTCGCTTATTGAGCCGTTGAAACTGTCCGGCCCGTTTATATTCGTACCCGCATCGATGCAAGGAGACCCCTGCTGTAAATGAAAATCGCTTATTGAGGGGTCCACGAAGAGGGGATCTGAGTTTGTGACTAGGGTATTAGGGATGTAGTTTGTTCCGACTGGTTCGGTAGTGGATGGAGGCGGATTGAAACAGTTGAAATCAATGCCCGACTGTGAAAGCGAACCGCTTTGGCTAATGTTCGTCGTATTGTTTGAAAAGATGTTGTTAATAATTTGTATTGTGTCCGAATCTCGTGTGACAGCGGTCCCGTTTTGATAAAAAGTATTGTTAATGACTGATGCGTTAGGAGAACCCTGAATTTGAACAGCGGTACCGCCGGTTCCTACCGTGAACACGTTATTCGTGATTTTGAGTGCCGAATTCCCGGTAACCTGAATACCTGTTGTAGCGGTTGTAATCGTAAAATTGCTGAACGTTACTATGGCGGTTATGCTATCCGCAGTCACCGCAGTCCCGGTTCCTCCTCCGCTGATGATTGTCCTCGCGGTTTCCCTGCCTGCAATGGAAACGCCGCTTCTTAACACAATTCCGCCGGGATAGGTCCCCGGTTCTACAAGCACCGAGTACGTGGTACCGGTATTTGTCGAAGCCAGACTCGCCGCGTTGTCTAATGCTGCCTGAATGGTTGAAAAATCGTGAGGAACGTTTAGGGTGACCGTAGCTGCCAGGAGGATCTTCGGGGCACCCATCGAAAGAAGTAGCATGATCGCTATGAGGATGGGTGCCGAGTTTTTTGTTTTCATGAGCTTTGCCTTCAATTGAGTTAGAGAAATTTCCTAAACCATATCACAAAGAGAGCAATAAAGTCAAACCGTTGAATTTAGGGTGAATGACGGCAAAGCATTGACTATAATAAACTGTTTATTCGTGATTTGGCTGGCTTGCGTGGTAAGGTATGCTATACTTTATTATCATGTAAAAACTGCGAACAGAATTCCGGCCTTCATTCATTTATTTGTAACGGCAATTTCGTGTGCTGTGGTTTGATACCCTGTTTTGTCTTATATCCTCATATCACTGGCAGGTTCGGAGGATAATATTCATGGCAACACGCGGCCATCTCGGCCCATTTTTATTCATGGTGGTCTTCTTGGTCGCGGCGACGGCATCCGCCTACCAGCAGATCGAGTTCGTTCGAGAAATCGGTGATTCCGGTAAAAAAGTCAAGGAGCATCAGTTGAACTCACCCAGGGCAATTGCCCTTTCCGAGGGAAATATTTATATCGCCGATACCAATGCTCACCGGGTTGTTGTGCTTGATATGAGCGGCAAGATTGTGCTCACGTGGGGCGCGAAGGGTGATAAGCTCGGGCAGTTCAAGTCGCCTGCGGGCATCGCTGTTGATGAACAAGGCAAAGTGTATGTTTCGGATACGGGCAACGGCCGAATCCAGGTATTTGATGCTAAGGGGAAATGGGTCAGGGGCATTGGCGGCAAGGGCAGTGGACCCCTGGAATTCAACAGTCCTTCGGGTATTGCCGTTCGCAGGGGACTCTTGTGTGTCGCTGATACGGGCAACAGCCGTGTGCAAGTACTCACATACGACGGTATCTTCATCGGACAGATCACGGCGAAGACCAAAAAGGACGAGATGAAATCGCCGGTGGCGGTGGCGCTGGATGTGCAGAACAGGGTCTATGTGCTTGATGCCGACGACAATAATGTCCGCATATTCGACCCTGCAGGAGCGCAGCTCGATAAGTTCGGCTCCCGGGGTAAGGGTACCGAAGGATTTAATAAACCGCAGGGACTCGCAGTGGATAACCGTGGAAGCATCTTCGTGGTAGATACGGGAAACTATAAACTCAAGAAATTTAATGCTGAGGGCAGGCTGCTTGGCTCCCTGGGTTCCGAAGGTGACGGCCCGGCCCAGTTCCGAGAGGTCACTGGGATAGACATCGATCCTGACGGTAAAATCTTCCTGCTCGACGCCGGGAAGAACACGCTCCAAATATTCGTATGTGAGCACGGTGATGACCAGCCTCTTGCGCCGGCATCCCCGTTGCCAATGGTTGAACTAGCGAAGGACATTCCGGGCGTTGTGAACGCCCTTGCCGCGAATAAGCGGGTATGGGCTCTCGTGGGCGATTCGATCACCGCGGTCGGTGTTCACGGTGGCCCCACTATCGGCTCCCGCGGTAGCGAGCCCGCACTGCTCAAGAACCCGCGTGGATTGACCATGGATGGAGCGGGAAATTTCTGGGTAGCCGATACCGGCAATGACAGGCTGCAGAAATTCAGTTTGCAGGGTAGTTTGCTCCACGTGATAGGGAAATCGGGTTCAGGCGAGAGGGAATTTCGCTCGCCGTCGGGTGTCGCAATCAGCTCAAAAGGCACCATCTACGTCGCCGACACAGGCAATAAGCGAGTGCAGGTATTCAGCTCCAAAGGAATGTTCCTTGGCACATTCGGCAATGGGGGGAAGCGCCGCGGGCAATTCAGCGAACCCGTAAGCTTGGCATTGGATGATTCGGATTTTGTTTATGTGGTAGACCGAGGAAATGACCGGGTCTCAAAATACGATAGCAACGGCACTCTCGTATGGGAAATAGGCAAGACCGGCAATCAGGACGGCGAATTCAACGAGCCTTCGGACGTCATCGTTTCTCCGGACGGGGAGCTCTTTGTTCTCGATGCGGGCAATGCGCGTGTCCAGGTGTTCGACATCCGTGGAAAATTTCTGAGAAAGTTTGGAAGCGAAGGTAAGTGGCCTGGGGAGTTCCGGTCGCCTCAGGGGCTGGCCATGGAGGCGGGCGTCAGGCTTTATGTGGGAGACCGGGGCAACGGCAGGGTGCAGGTCTTTTCGCTCCGCTATTCTCCAGCGGTGCCCCAGGGCCTTGCGGTGCAGGCGAGGGCGAACGAAATCCAGCTGACCTGGAAGGCGAACACCGAAACATTCCTTGAGCATTATAAAATATACCGCGCAGACTCACCAACCAGTGAGTTCAAGCTCATCGGAACGCCATCGGAACCGTTCTATATCGACAGGAACCTTCCGAGTAGCCGTACCTTCCTCTACCGCGTGGCGAGCAAAGCGAAAGAAGGGAATGAGAGTGCAGCCTCCGAATCCGTCGTTGCCGTGACGCCGAAGCTTGTTCCTGCCCCACCGAAAAAGGTGCACATAGAACCATCGGAGAAGGAAATTACGCTATCCTGGCTTCCAAATGCCGAGCCATTCGTGAGCCATTACCGCGTGTACCGTACGAAGGAGTTGAAAACGGATTTCGAGCTCTTGATCAAGACAGAAAGGACTGTTTTTGTGGACAGCCCGCTCCCCGATGAAATGCGCTACTATTATCAGATCACGGCCGTGGGGAAAGAGGGGGATGAAAGCCACCCGAGCGACGTGGTGGTCGCCTCGACGCTGAAGACGCCCCTCTCTGAACCGCCAATCGAGATCAGCCGAATCGAGATCAATGATATTTTTGCGGCTGCGTATAAGTATTACGAATCGCACCCTTTGGGGAAAGTCGTGATTACGAACAATACTGACCAGACCTATACCAGGGTGAAGCTTGGCTTTGCCATTAAGGGTTTCATGGATTTTCCCGAGGAGATAGATATCGCGGAGATTGCTCCGAAACAGCGTTTAGAGCTGCAGCTCAAGCCGGTCTTTAGTGATAAGATCCTCGACGTGACCGAGAACACCTCTCTTCAGAGCGAGATCGAGCTCACTTATTATGTAGCGGGAGAACCCAAGACCGTGACGCGGAGCTTTCCGGTAACGCTGTACGAACGGCATGCGATACGATGGGACCAAAAGGCAAAAGTAGGTTCGTTCGTGACGGCCAAAGACCCGGTCGTCACTGATTTTACCAGGGCGGTGATCCAGCCGTATGTGGATACGTATCCCAATCTGCCCAAGTCGATCGTGTATGCGCGGGTCATCTATGATGCCCTCGGTGTCCTTGGAGTATCCTATATCGTGGATCCGACGCCGTTCGAGGAATTTTCCGAAAACACCGCAATCGTGGATTACACCCAGTATCCACGCGACGTGCTCACGAGAAAGAGCGGCGACTGCGACGACCTTTCGATGATGTTCGCCGCCACCCAGGAAAACATCGGGATCGAAACTGCCCTCGTGGACGTGCCGGGTCATGTCTTCGTCATGTTCAATACTGGGATTGCCGAGAAGGAGCGGAGTTTGCTCGGGTTCCCCGACGAACTTCTGGTCCTGTACCAAGGCACAGCCTGGATACCGCTTGAGATGACCGCGGTTGGCTCATCGTTCACGCGGGCATGGCAGAAGGGCGCAGAAGAGTACCGCGACTGGTCGGCAAAGGGAAAGACGGAGATAATCAGCATCCATAGTGCATGGCAGCAATTCAAGCCGGTAACACTGCCACCCGCGGATGGAAAGGCGACCAAGGTTTCGAGTGAGGAAATTGAGGTAAAATACAAGGGCGAGCTTCAGGCCCTCGCTGCGCAGCGGCTCGCCACTCTTTCGGGGTCACTTATCGAGTCACTCAAGAAAAATCCGACCGATTTGGACGCGCTGGGCCAACTCGGAATAGCGTATGGCGAGAACGGCTTCTATGCCGAGGCGCTCGAGCAGTTCCAAAAAATGCTTGCCGTCGACAAGGACAACGCCGCAGCTCTCAACAACGTCGGGAATATCAACTACCTGCAAGGAAGGCTGGACGATGCGCGCCAGGCATACGAGGCTGCGCTTAAAATATCCAGTACAGATCCGGGAATAATGGTAAACCTGTCCCGCGTCTTTTTGCAGATGGGCAAGAAGGAAGAAGCGAACCAGTGGTTCCGGAATGCCCTTGCTCTCGATCCGCGGGTTTTGCATCAGTATGGCGATCTTGCGGCGAGCCTGGGAGCAGTGAAATAGAATACGGAATATGGACCGGGAATTACGGAATGAAAAATAAAAAAACACCATGATTACAGGATTAGTCATCATTCCGCACTCCGCAATTCGAATAAGGAGGCGTCATATTGAAAAAGATAGTTGTTTTCGCCGTTCTTGTTTGTTTATCCGTAACCACGGCTCTCGCGCAGGAGAAGGAAAGAAAAACTGGCCCAAGCATCTCAGAGTGGCTGAAGGAACTTCAGAAGAAGCTTGAGCAGATCGTGCCGAGGACATCTGTCCCGCTGAGCATAATTGTTGTCAGGGGTCGCGGCGCCAAGGATGGCTACCAGCCCAAGCTCTATTGGAAAGGGAAAGAGGACGACGAAGCGGTGGCGGAAGAGGAGTTCATGAAATTCAAATTGGCAATCAGCGCAGTGGAAAAGGGCGACCGCACAGGTGCAATCAAGGAACTCGCAGAGTTCATGAAACAGTATCCTGACAGTGCTCTGATACCGGACGCCAAGAAGACGCTCGATCTGGTGAATGAGGAAGGGAAGTAAGAGAGACACCATATCGCCTTCTATTGTTGCAAGCCAAAGGCGATATTGGTTTGGTCACTTACGATAAACTCCGCAATCTCGTTGTTTCAGGTCTTAAAATCGTACGACATGACGCTACTTGCAATGACAATGAAATCGATGAATCTTGATATTGATCTGCAAGGCAGGGATATCGCCCCGCCTTATTTATTTTCTGGATGTTTGACTGGCAATCTGATAGTCTTAACCGCATGATACAATCGTCTGCGGCGTCCCGGAATCCATGGACATTTCTTCCCACGCTCTATTTTGCCGAAGGCCTCCCCTACGTCATCATCAACACGGTGTCGGTCATCTTGTACAAGCGGATGGGGATCGACAACGCCCACATTGCGTTCTGGACCAGTTTTCTCTACCTGCCGTGGGTAATCAAGATGTTCTGGGGCCCGCTCGTGGACATCTATTCAACCAAGAGGACTTGGCTCCTATCCATGCAGTTCGCAATGAGCGTATGCATGTTTTCCCTCGCGCTCTCGCTCAAAACAGACAACTATTTCTCCCTGTCCCTGTCGGCGTTTTTAATCGGAGCGTTCATTTCAGCGACCTACGACATTTCCACCGATGGATTTTATATGCTTGCGCTCACCGAAAAGGAACAGGCGCTGTTCGTCGGGATCAGGGCCGCTTTCTACCGGCTGGCGATGATCTTCGGTTCCGGTGTACTCGTATACCTGGCCGGTATACTTGAGGCGTCCACCGGCAACATCGCAATGAGCTGGGCTGCGGTCATCTCCCTCTCAGCGGTTATATTCGTGCTGGCCTTTGTGTACCATGCGGTCACACTCCCTGTCCCGGCTGCCGACAGGAGGCGTTCAGTACAAGTGACGACTGATCATGCTTCCTTCGGCGAGGTCATCCGGTCGTACTTCGTCCAGAGGAAAATCGGGGCTATGCTTGCGTTCATTCTGCTCTACCGGCTGGGCGAGGCCATGCTCATCAAACTGGTCTCCCCCTTCTTGCTCGATCCGAAGAGCGCCGGAGGGCTGGAACTGACGACGAAGCAGGTGGGTCTAGTCTACGGGACGGTGGGCATTCTCTCGCTCGTCATCGGAGGGATCCTGGGGGGGTGGCTGATATCAAGGTTTGGGTTCAAGCGGTGCATCTGGCCTATGGTGCTTGCCATGCATATTCCCGACCTTTTTTTTGTCTACATGGCCTATGCACAGCCCAGCAGTGGTCTCATCTATCCGCTTGTGGCGCTCGAGCAGTTCGGCTATGGAGTCGGTTTTACCGTCTTCACGGTCTATCTTATGTACTCGGCAAACGGCAAATACAAAACATCGCACTATGCCATATCGACAGGTATTATGGCGCTTGGCATGATGCTCCCGGGATTCATCAGTGGGTACGTTCAGCAGGCGGTGGGCTACAAGATTTTTTTTATCATCGTCTGCCTCATGACGATCCCAGGCATGCTGACCATCCCGTTCATCCCGAAGGAGGGGATGGACAAAAATACATGAATTATTCTATGATTGCTTTTGCGCCTAGGACTCACCCATCATCCTGTCCCTCCGCCCGCAGGTCGCGCACTCAGAAACATCCTCCGAACCATCTTCCCAGAGGATGATCCTGATACCTGAGTTCCAGCAAACTGGGCAAAGAATAAAGTGTGACTCGCTGAACCCCCGTTCAATGCTAAACCGCTATGTAGAATCTGCTGAGAACATGATGTCTATATGCTACCACCTTTCAGGCATGACGGGCGGGGGAACCGTTGATGAGGGATTGATTTTTTACGGCGACTGCGGTAGGAAGCATATAAAAAAACGGTGGACCCCATAGTGTCTGCCGAAACATGCATCACACGCGACACGATAGGGGGGCCTTACTCTTTCCCTATCCCGGAAAGGACGTACCCGACAACGGTACCTATGATTGCGCTGATGGCTTCCCTGCCGAGGATATTCATGATGCCGAGAACGAGGATGAGCGGGAGGATGAAAGCTATTGCAAGGAACTGTATCGTTTTGGTCCCGATCGTCATATTCTGCTTTAGGATAAGATAGAAAACACCTCCGAGTCCACCCGCCATGATAAGTGCACCGACCAATCCAATCCACCCCTGCATCATTCCTGCACCTCCGCTCTGTGAATTTTGTAACTATTGAATGCTGGTCCTTGCACAGCAAAAACATTATAAGCAAGTTGCTGGAGTTTGTCAAAGATGTATCTTTTTTCCCGCATTCTCCGTTTGAAACATTTGCTGGTATCTTTCAAGAAAAATGGGTAAAATAAAACATCGTTTCATGGTTTGACGTCCTGCTGTGTGTTGGTATAATGTAATAAAAGGAGCGCCGTATCAACAGGGTCCTGTACTCATTCGGCCTGATCATAGTTGCCGGATATATCTGGAGGTTTTTTAACCCCGGAGGCATTGACCGTCAGCGGGCGCGGCATGCTCTGAGTGTAACGGTTCTGCATTTTTTTCTGCCACCGCTTGCATTCACGCTCGTTGCAGGCGCTCATGTCGACAGAAGCTTTGTCTCGGTTCCGTTGACCGCGGCCGTCGTCACCGTTTTGGGGATAGCAGCAGGGTTCGCAGTCTACAAACTGTTCCCATGGTTTAAGGATATATCCCACCCCTCATTCGGGGTCATGATTCTCGCCGCAGCCTTTGGAAATGTGACTTATCTTGGCCTGCCGGTCATCACCGAGATGCTTGGCGCGCAGCATGGCTATGTGGCTATCCTCTATGACCTGCTCGCGACTACGCCCATCCTTCTGACGATCGGCGTGTTCATTGCTGCGCAATACGGCAGCGGTGATCAGGTCTCGTTCGCCACGGCTATTAGGCGCGTACTCAGGCTCCCACCTCTTTGGGGCGTAGCCGGCGGCATAGCGGTCCACGCTGTTGACATCACTGTACCGAAGATCGTACTGGAAACAGCAGGGCTCATGGGTAAGACCGTTATCCCCATCATGACATTCACGGTGGGGCTTGCCCTTGATTTCAGCGACCTGAGGCGTCTGCCGAGAGCAATTCCAGCGCTCATCCTAAAACTTGGCGTGGCTCCCGTCCTTGCCTGGTGGGTGGGCTCGCGGCTTGGTATAACCGATGAGGCTCTCAAGGCGGTCACCATCGAGGGGGCAATGCCGGTGATGGTCCTGTCGCTCGTGATCGCAGACGAGTTCGACCTTGATGTGCCGCTTGCTGCAATGTGCATCACCGTATCGACGGTGGCGCTGTTCTTTACGATGCCGGCTGTGATGAAGATACTGTTCTGAGCAGAGAGTACCTCCATGCTGCATGCGCTTTATCCGATGCGCCGCGTGTCCTATAGTATATATATCGGGAGGGGTCCCATGAGTGACAGACACGATCATTCACACCAGCATCACGAACACGAGCACGAGGGGCGTGAACATCACGGCCTGGTGGAGGTCACGCTTCTGCTTGAGGATGAGCATCTTGATGCCCTAGACGAGGTCGCCGCGGAGATCAGCAAGGAGTTGAAGCAGCCGTGGGACCGTGGGGCAGTGGTGCGGCTGGCTCTGAGCGAGTTTTTCTCACGGCGCGGGAAAATAACTTAGTCAGCCAGGTTCGGACAGAGGGGACGCGAAGAGGCGGGGCGCGGCGACTAGTTGTTGAACACGCTTCCATCGCCTCTCCGTCGCGCAGTCTCCGCACCGTTTATTAGCATCGTAAACATCGGAGTCCGTCATGGCATATGTTATCGGGAACAAGCGGTACCTCATTGATGTTCATGTACACGGAGCGACCACATACGATACGCGCACGAGGAGGCAGGACGATATCCTCCAGATGGCGAACATCCACGGAGAGCGCGGCACGGCCGCCATGCTTCCCACCATTTATCCAGGCTCCATAGAATCGATGCGCGATAATATGGCCGCAGTACAGCGCGCCATGGCAGCCCAGCGGGAGGGGGCCCGGATCCTGGGGGTGCATCTAGAAGGTCCTTTTCTGAACCCGGAGAGAGCAGGGTCGCTGGACGGACAGAGCTTTGCCGATCCGTCCGTGGAAATGCTGACCCGTCTTGTTGAGGATTATGAGGATATCATCAAGATCGTGACCATTGCCCCTGAGCTGCCCGGGGCACTTCGGGTGATTGAGGTATGTAGGGAAATGGGTTTCCTCGTACACATGGGGCACAGCGATGCGACTTTCGAGCAGGCAGAGGAGGGAAAGCGCGCCGGGGCCACGGGTATCACCCATGTATTTAACGCTATGCGGGGGTTCCATCACCGCGAGCCCGGACTTGCCGGGTTTGGACTTATGGACGAGGACGTTTATGTTGAAGTTATCGCGGATATGGCGCACCTCCATCCGCAGAGTCTCAAAATGCTTTTTGATATGAAATCGCCGGACAAGATCGTCCTCATTTCAGACTCGGTTAAAGGGCCGGGCTGGGGGAACGGACCCATTCGCGGTGCAGGGGGGATCCTTCTGGGGAGCGGTATATGTCTTAAGGATGCCGTGAAGAACCTGATCTCCCTCGGTGTCCCTTCTGAACGGGCGCTTCAGTTTGCCTCTGATAATCCGATGAGATACATGGGGATAACGGCCATCTGAAACTCACATGTCAATATCCTCAATTCGCAATGATTTTCATACTATGAATGTCGAAACCGCGACTCCTTTTTAATTCTTCAAATTTGTTCAGAATTGAGACATGTGTATAGTGCCCATTTTGAACTGACCATGCAACCCATCGGACTTCTCATATTTGATCTCGACGGTACGTTGGTGAATACCCTTGAGGACATTACGGCTTCCGTGAACCACACCCTTACGCATTACGGCAAGCACCCAATTTCCCAGGATGCCGTCAGGAAGTATGTTGGTGACGGAATCGAAGCCCTGCTCATTCGCTCTTTCGGCGGCAAAGCGGAGCGCATAGACGAAGCTGTGGCTGTTTACAAGGACCACCACCGCAGCAACCTCGTTGTTCACTCTTTCCTCTATCCCGCCGTGAAGGAGGTGCTCGGACACTTTAAGGCGTTACCGATGGCAGTGATAAGCAATAAGACGATGGAATTTGTCGGCCCGCTGATTGAGCGGCTGGGCATTGCGGGATATTTCAAGATCATGATCGGCGCGGATTCCGGCCTGCCGCTCAAGCCAGCTCCGGATTCAGTACGTAAGATCATGTCCGTGTTCGGGGTTCCAAAGGAAGAGACCGTGATTGTAGGCGACGGGACCACGGACGTGCATGCAGGAAAGGCTGCCGGCATCATAACCTGTTCCGTGACCTACGGCTTCCGGTCCGAAGAGGAGCTGAGGAAGGCCAGTCCTGACTACATCATCCGGACCCTTTCAGACCTGCAAAAGCTCTTTAGGCCTTCTACCTGATCCGGTCGTGCTTCGAATTTAGTCTTTACTATTCCGTTCTGATTGGTTAATATGTCGATACGCTTCGACGCGTTATTGAAAGTTCAAAACTGAAAACCGGGAAATATTAAGGAGTTTGATTACCCTTTTCATTTTACAGGCGTCAACGTCCATTTTCCAACAAAGGAGTCCCTATGTCCCATCCACAAGCAACGAAAGCGCCCCTCGGCCATCCCGGCGGCGCTGGAGCAGAAAAGAAATATCTCCCACGCCTGATAGCCTGGGAGGTGACGCGCAGCTGCGTGCTGAACTGCGTACACTGCCGCGCTGCAGCCAAATATGGCCCGTATCCGGGAGAGCTCACGACCGAGGAGTGCTTCCGGTTCCTCGACGACGTTAAGTCCTTCAGTGATCCTATCATCATCCTTACGGGCGGCGAGCCAATGATGCGGCCCGATATCTATGACATCGCCAAGTACGGCACGAAGCTCGGCATGCGCATGGTGATGGCGCCCTGTGGATTGCTCGTGACAGAAGAACTTGCCAAGAAGATTAAGGACTCAGGTGTCATGCGGGTATCGCTATCCATCGACGGACTGAACGCCGAAAGCCATAATGCTTTCCGCCGCGTGGAAGGCGCCTTTGAGGGCGTGATGAAGGCAATCGAGAACTTCAAGAAGGTCGGGATGGAGTTTCAGGTGAATACGACCATCACGAAGCACAATGTCAAAGACTTGCCGAAGCTCCTCGAGATGGTGATCAAGCTGGGTGCCGTTGCCTATCATCCGTTCCTGCTCGTCCCCACCGGACGCGGCAAGGAACTCGCGGACCAGGAGATCCCACCCGAGGAATACGAGAGTACGCTCAAGTGGTTCTATGAGATGCGGGATAAGGTGCCGATCCAGTTCAAACCTACCTGCGCACCGCATTACTACCGAATCTTCCGGCAGGGCGAAAAGGAGAAGGGCAAGACCGTCACCCCCGAGTCTCACGGCTTCGATGCTATGACAAAAGGCTGTATGGGTGGCCAGAGCTTCGCTTTCGTGTCGCACGTGGGCAAAGTGCAGATCTGCGGGTTCCTCGAGGAAGAGGCTGGCGACGTCAAAAAAGAGCCCTTCTCAAAGATATGGAACACCTCGCAGCTCTTCAAGGAGATGCGCGACCTTGACCACTACCACGGCAAGTGCGGTATCTGCGAGTACCGCAGGGTCTGCGGCGGCTGCCGCGCCCGGGCGTACGCTATCTCCGGAGATTATCTCGCAGCTGAGCCCTTTTGCACCTATGAACCGGTGAAGGCCCGGTAAGGCCGACTTGGTGATAGCGGGGGATGATGGAAAAGTCATCCCCTTTTTCTTTGGTATTCGCCGTGACAGCGGCATTACGTGGCGCTTAACTAATGAGGAGCTTGATGCATATCCGCATTGTCCTGCAGGCCGCCCTCCTCACGTTGCCTTCAACGGATCGTGCTGATGTCGGCAAGATCGCGGACCTGCATTCCTGCGGAATCTTCGATTAGATGGTCAAACGCTTCATCCGGGCAGAGTTTGACACGCAGCACTTGGACCAGGAGCGATGCAATATGGAGACAATCACGAAAAGCGGAAAAGGCTGACCATCGAGGTGAAGAACGTCTCAATTAAAATGGCCGACGAACAAAATCATGTTGCCGTCTTCGTCGACGGGAAACCTACATAAAGGACGAGCGATCAGGATGTACTGCTCTCCCTCGAAGTATATATAGACTGAGTGCAGTACAGGATCATCTGCATACGTGCTGGCCTGTTCCCTGAACCCGGCAAGCCTGCAGGCAAGGGAAAGAAGGTCGTGCCGCCAGAACCCTTACGGGAACAGAACAATGGAAAAACCGAAGATCGGACAACTTCTAGTCAAACTCGACAGGCTGCTTGACCGCTATGTGGACGGCGGGCTTGAAGCATCGAATTTCCTGAAATATCAGGCTTTCCTGTGGGACGGGACCCGAATGACTTTAAAACCGATCCAAAGGCCGGTCAAGATCGACCAGCACGACCTGATTGGTATCGAGCCCATCAAGAAAAATATCGTCCGCAACACGAAGGCCTTCGTCGAAGGCCGCAAGGCGAACAATGTTCTCCTCTGGGGCGAACGCGGCACCGGCAAGTCGTCGCTTGTGAAGTCGCTCCTCACGGTCTTCGACGGAACGTCGCTGCGGATGATCCAGATTTACAAGCACGATATCCTCACTATTCAGGAAATGTACGACATTATTGCGCGGAGCAAACCCTTCCGGTTCATCCTGTTCATTGATGACCTGTCTTTTGAGGAGAGCCAGACCGATTACAAGGAGATGAAGACGATCATGGACGGCGGATTGGAGGAGATTCCCGAGAACGTGCTGTTCTACGCCACATCAAACCGCAAGCACCTGATCACCACGAGGTTCTCGGACAACGACAACGATGAGGTCCGGCCATCCGACACGGTTGAGGAGAAAGTCTCGCTCGTGGACCGGTTCGGGCTTCGTTTCGGTTTTTATCACGTTTCCCAGGATATGTATCTCGAGATCGTTGCCTCCTATGCCGCCAAGTACGGCGTCCGGATGGACAGGAGAAAGCTTGAGCACATGGCGATCCAGTGGTCCCTCGGCGCGGGCGGCAGGAACGGTCGGATCGCCGAACAGTTCGTGCGGGCAATCCTGGTTGAGACCGTTCCTTAATAATAAATAATATTTTTTTCTTTCCGTTTTTGTTCCGAGACCTTGCCTTTTCACATGAATTATATTATCTTTTTCAGAGAGGAATTCTACACTCGATCACGATGAGAGGCAACGAGGCAGTCGCCTCCTCCGTGGGTTAATTATTATATTATTTTTGCTTGGGAGGAAATTCATGAAGAAAATGCTCATTGCCATTGATGATTCAAAGAATGCGATGAAGGCGGTGGAGTACACAGGGCAACAGTTCTCGGGGATCGGCGATCTGCAGATCACCCTGGTTCATGTGCTTCCAAACCTTCCGGCCATATTCTGGGATGAGGGGCATATCCTCTCGGAACAGGAGAAGACAGAGAGGAAGAAGGTCGTGGATAAGTGGCTGGCCGACCGGAAGTCAAAGATGGAACCCGTGTTCCGCATGGCCATCGAGGTGCTGATCGGAACGGGGATCAAGGCTCAGCAGATACAGATGAAGTCTATATCAGATTCCACTGACGTTGCGCAGAGCATCCTGGAGGAGGCCAGGGACGGGGGGTACCACACGATCATCGTAGGCCGGCGTGGCGCGGCCGAAGGAAAGCACACCCTGATTGGCAGCGTTGCGAGCAGGATCATCAACCAGGGGAGCGGGCTTGCCGTCACCGTGGTTGAGTAGGAAAGATGAATGACCATAAGACCACCATTAGGACTGAGATTCACCATTTCCCGGGTTGATTCTTCCTCATTCAGACTGGTATTTTTTGGCAGAGGCTACAGAAAAGATCGCCCCCTCAACTCTAAGGTAATGCAAATTATGATGCTTAAACTCAGAAAGATCTATCCTAGGTGACTTTTGCCTTAAGCGTCCACATAGCACAAATCATTGTCTCCAAATTCGCAGTCATCGGGGAGTACGGTCTGCTCACCGTGTCCTTTGACGGCGCTCTTGATAGCCTGGAGTGCTCCCGGCTCAGCGTGAAGAATTTCGGCTGCTATTGTCTCCGTCTCGCCGCCAGTCTCCTCACCCTCGTTGCCTGCGGGTTCGATCCCTTCCACATCAGGATGTGCGACTGTCGCCTGTATTTTTTTCAAAAATCGTTTCATCGCGTAGACCTCCTTCCATCTTTGTAATCATTATATTTAAAATTATAACACCTTTGAACGGACATCTGCACGAGTACAAGGGTTACTAATACTATGATATTAATATGATGTTCGCCAGCGCGAAGATAGTCAGAATAACCTCCGTGCCACCACATGCTCCAAGTCGTGTGCCCGATTATCCTGCACCTGGTACCACTTCTGAGCGTCGGGTCCTCAAACCTGCTAAGCGTGACGGCAACCAGCGCCCGTATATGGAGTGTGTTCCGCCCGTGACAACGACCCGGGGAGCTTCAGTGATTAATTCCCAAAAGCTTTGGGTAGCTATGAATTCCGCCGAACGGATCGGGTCGAGTTGGTCAATGGTATTTTTCGTCCTGCAGCTTTCAATCATGTATCGTCACGTATCTATCATCCTTTTTTTGGCATCTTCTTGACAAGCAAAGTTAAACCACCTATATTTGGAAATAGCGTCAGAAATCTGGATAGCAGGAGGGATATTCTCCCGATAGCGGGCAAACGTAGGGCGTTTGTCTTCGTCAGGAGTTAATGAATCCATGGCTGCAGTTCCCGTAAAAAGTCGAATTGGTCTTGCCCTAAGCGGGGGTGCGACGCGCGGTCTTGCTCACATTGGCGTTCTGAAGGCGCTCGAAGAGCACCGTATCAGGCCCGATTGTATTTCGGGCTCGAGCATCGGGGCGTTCGCAGCCGCGCTTTATGCATTCGGGGTCCCGATCAAGGAAATGCGACGGGTAGGGCAGGGGATGACGCCGCTCAATGTCTCGAAACTCAAACTCTCCCGATATGCCTTGTTCTCTAACGAAGAGCTCGGCAAGCTTATCCTGGCAGAGATAGGAAAGGCCCGAATCGAAAACGCGAAGATACCACTCGCCATTATGGCCACGGATATCGGGACCGGGGAAAAGATAGTGCTGAGGCGGGGAGAGGTCGCGCCAGCGGTAATGGCGAGCAGCGCCACGCCCGGCATCTACATGCCGGTGCGTATCAATGGGAGGATGCTGATGGACGGAGGGATCGTGGAAGACGTCCCGATATCGCCACTCCGGACCATGGGAGCGGAAAACGTCATTGCCGTGAACCTGAGTGCAGAGCGCAAATACATAAAGCCCAATGACATCATCGACATCCTCTTCAATGCCTTCGACATCGCCATTGACGAGAACACTAAAGTACAGGTGCGGGACGCCGATGTGCTCATTGAGCCCCGGCTGTCTGACTTCCCCCGTATGGACACGAGCCAGGTCGATGCGTTGATTGCTGAGGGCTACCGCGCGGCGAAAAAACGGATTGCAAGAATCCGGGCCATACTGAAGTAGCCCCTTAGCATCGTGACGACAGGTCATACAGTGCAGCGAAATCAGCAACGGTAACTCGAATACCGATACCCGTCCCGTTTTCCCGTATGAACCTCATTCTCCTGTTCCCAGACGATTTCATAGACAATGCGAGTCGTGTGCGGCTTCAGGGCCGCAGGCTCAAACACGTGCTTGCCGTCCACCGCGCGTCGATTAACGATGAACTCTGCGTGGGGCTGGCGGGGGGCCGCATCGGCACTGGGCGTGTGACAAGCCTGAACGAAATGGTCCTGGAGATGGACGTGCGTCTCAACCGTGTCCCTCCTCCAGCGCTGCCCGTGACGCTCGTACTCGCCCTGCCGCGGCCCAAGGTGCTGAGGAGAGTGCTCCGGTCGGTGAGTGCCATGGGCGTGAAACGAATCATCCTGCTCAACTCCTTTCGGGTGGAGAAGAGCTTCTGGCAGAGCCCCTTCCTGGGCGAGGCAAGACTGAACGAACAAATGATCCTCGGCCTGGAACAGGCCCGCGACACAATCTTACCAGAAGTCACGCTCCGGCCCCTCTTCAAGCCGTTTGTTGAGGATGAGCTTCCGACGCTCATCCACGGGACGCTTCCTCTTGTCGCGCATCCCGCAGCTTCCGCTATCTGTCCGCGCAATATCGACCAACCCGGGATCCTTGCCGTGGGTCCCGAAGGCGGCTTCATCCCCTACGAAATCGAAATGCTCGTTTCCCACGGGTTCTCCGTTGTCCATCTCGGAGACCGTATCCTCAGCGTGGAAGTAGCAGTGACGGCCCTGCTCTCGCGATTGTTCTGAAAGATAAAACCGTTGCAACCAAATTCCCATGCTATAAGAATGACAGCACGGGCAGATATTATTTTAACGAGCTATTGCAAAAGGCCCAATCGTACAGCAATATTTTTATAATTCTAAAGCACATTCGACTTCAATCCTTCTCGCTGCTCGATGATATCTCCTAAACGAAAGACAATGGCGAGCAGGTAGTTTTGCCCGTTGTGAGAAGAAGGATCATTCCCATCGGAAGATTAGCGAGCCAAGCGAGAGAAAGACTGCGCTCATGAGCGCGAGGACCAGGAGGTGCGGGGCGATGTCCGCAAGTCCTGCGCCCTCGGTCATGATGGCACGTGCGCTGTCTACCAGGTGCGTGAGTGGCAGGACCTGAGCGATCTTTCGGACGATGGGGTTCGCGCCCTCGAGAGAGAACCATACCCCGGATAGGAGCATCATGGGCCACGTAAGAAGGTTCAGGATGCCTCCCGCGAGCTCCTCGCTCGATAAGCGCGACGCCACCAGGAGGCCGAGGGAGATCAGGCATATGGCGCCGGCCAGAGAGATGAGGAACAAGTTTGCGTAGGAGCCACGCATCTGGAAGTGTATGAAGTGATTGCATCCGACGTATACCGCCACGGTGATCGTCTGGATCAGGAGGAGGCGCGATACCATCTGCGCGAGTAGGAATTGAGAGGGGCTCAGAGGTGTGGCCTTGAGACGCTTGAGAAACCCGTTCTTGCGGTACCGCACGATCACGTAACCCACACCGAAGAGGCAGCTAAACATCATGTTCATGGCGAGGATGCCCGGCACGACCCAGTCCACGTATCGGATCTCGCGGCCTTGGACCTCCAGTCGCCGGTATGCCGCTCCGCCCTCGCCCCGGAATATTCGCTCGATCAGGTACCCGTTCGGTGCATTGGTATTGACCCAATAGCTCCTTTCCGAACGGAGATCGACGAGCATATCGAGCTGGAAGTGCTCGACCTTGTCGATCGCCCTGTCCAGGTCATCGAAGGCGATGAACTGGACGTATTTTGTCCTGAAGAATTCCGCGTCTGCCGTCGTAAGCGCTGACGTATCGCCCAGCACGCCGACCTTGTACTCGGCCTTCGGCTCTCCTGAGAACACGAAGGCGAAACCGAGCACGAGAAGCAGCGGGAAGAGGATGTTCCAGCCCAAGGAAGACTTGTCGCGGATGAACTCCATGTTCCGGGCATGCAGTATGGCGAGGAATTTTTTCATCATTAAACCTCAAAGTTTTATACCACAGTGAACGCCGGTGGTAAGATCTTCAGAGCCTACCACCACTCTCTCTTCGCTATCTTTGCGAACGTAGCGAAGCATTCTCTCTTTTTAATACAAGTTCAAAAGAGATCGCCTCGCCGTGACAAAAACGCTCCTCGCAATAACACGTGGGTCGTTTCCATCCACCTGTGCAAATCCCTGTCGCTGAGAAGAGTTATTTTTAGTTACCGTGAAAAGAAATTCTTAACTTGTCAAATCCCGTCCCGTTAATGCTATGAACAGATCCTCGAGGCTCCAGGACCGAATGTTCATCCGGTTGAGTGAAACACCCCGTCCCAGGAGCGTCCGGATCGTGCTGTCGACGTCGTGGGTCTGTATCTCGCACCATCCCGCCTGTTTCGAGGTGCATAGCTCCAGCCCGTCGATCTTGCCGATCACATCCTCCTCCGGGAACTGCAGCACCACGTCGCCGAAGTGTTCCTTGAGGAGCAGTCCCGGCGTGCCCTGGGTGATGATCTTTCCCCGGTTCATGATTGCGATCTCGTCGCAGAGAGTGTACGCCTCATCCATGTAGTGCGTGGTCAGGACGATGGTCTTCTGGCGCGACTGGATGAGCTTGATGAGGTCCCAGAAGTTCCTCCGTGACTGCGGATCCAGCCCGGTCGTGGGCTCGTCCAGGAACAAGATCTCCGGGTCGTTAATCAAAG
>Ga0335081_10004573_pt1 | contig 21811 bp, 31 predicted proteins | sample Lox_Sample_35_FD_206713 | JGI IMG/M metagenome (GOLD analysis project Ga0335081, IMG submission 206713) | Soil microbial communities from Loxahatchee National Wildlife Refuge, Florida, United States - Lox_Sample_3.5 | ecosystem: Environmental > Terrestrial > Soil > Wetlands | place: USA... | reverse complement strand
TCACGATTCACGCTCCGAATAGCGCGAAGGAACTGAAGCAAGGCAACAGCGTTGCCGTGAGCGGCGTCTGCCTGACCGCACTCGACATCAAGCCCGAGTCGTTCTGCGCCGACCTTGCGGCTGAGACCTGGGTCCGCACCTCGCTCTCTCGCATCACCGAGGGGGCGCAGGTGAACCTGGAGCTGCCGCTCCGCGCCGATGGCCGCCTGGGCGGACACATGGTGCAGGGACACGTGGACGGCATCGCGCGTTTCGTCGCGCTGGAACCCATCCCGAACGCCGACGACTTCTGGCTGCATCTCGACATCCCCGAGGAGCTGGAGAAATATGTCGTCTTCAAGGGATCGATCTCTGTAGAGGGGATTAGCCTGACGGTCGCGAAGCTTGAGGGGCTGCGGCTGACCATCGCGATCATTCCGCATACGATCAAGATGACCAACCTGGGCTCGCTCAAACCAGGCGATCCGGTGAATATCGAGACCGATATCGTCGCAAAGTATCTGGAGAAGTGGACTAGGCGCGACGAGCAGGGCGGTCCACTCACGGTGGAGAGGCTGGTAGCGCAGGGATTCTAGTACGCGGCGCTGCCGCATCCGGTGCAGAACCTGGTTCCCGGCAGCAGCGGCGTGCCGCAATTCGTGCAGAAAGCTTGAGGGGCCGTTGTGCCGAGCTGCGGCGTCATCCCCTGTTTAGCGGGGCGGCCTATTTCCGGACTGCCAGGTGGGCCATACGAAGCGGACGCTGCCCAGGCAGCCTGAGGGTTGAAGCCCTCCCGCTTCGGGTTGGGGCCATACTGATTCGGTCCCGGATCGCTGTCAATACAAGCGAAGATCAGTAGCACGAGGCCGCCAAATGGGACCAGAGAGATTAGCAGCCACAAACCGCTGCGGTTGATGTCATGCAGCCTGCGCACCAGCACCGCCAGGCTTGGAATAATTGTCGCCAGCATATACAGCATAAGCACCCCGGCGGCGAGACGAATCAGCGTCACGGGGTCTTCGATGACCGCCCTGCCAACAAACGCTACGAGAGCCCCGAGCACCAGACAGAGGATTCCGTTGATCAAATGAAACAACCAGTATTCTTTCCGTCTTGCCCTGCCGCTAAAGACCGCATACTTCCTCATCGCCTCCCAGTACCAGTACATCGTTCCTCCAGTGGCGCCTTTGCCTTATGGTGATTGTGTGTGCCCAAGGCTCGGCATGGCAACAGGAAACGGCATGTGCATGCCGCGAAGTCCCAAAATGAAAGGTGTTCGGGCGGGATCTACGACGCCCCAAAGCGCGGCTCGTGCGGCGGGCGTTGCGCCCCGAAGTAGGCCTCGAAGTCGAGCGAATCAAGTTCCAGAAATTCCTGTACGATCGGCTCCTGGCACTTGGCCATGTCCGCAAAGGTGCCGAAGAAAATCACCTTGGCTTCGTGCAGGAACACCAGGCGGTCAGCCAGTTTCTTGGCCAGCGCCATGTCGTGGGTCACGACGATGCTGGTCAGCTTCAACTGCTTCTTGAGCTTCTTGATCAGGTCACCGAGCAGGTGCGCCATCAGCGGGTCGACCATGGTCGTAGGCTCATCGTAAAGGACGGCGTCGGGTTGCGCGGCCAGCGCGCGCGCAATCGCCACCGAGCGCTTCATACCCGTCGACAGGTCAGGTGGCAATAGGTCACGAAATTCCGGCACGCCTACCATCTCCAGTAGCCCGTCGACAATCTGAAAGATTTGCTCTTCTTCCAGGCCTCCGCGCTCGCGCAGCGGAAAAGCAACATTCTCGCCCACCGTCAGCGAATCGAAGAGCGCACCGTTCTGGAAGACCATCGTCACTTTCTTGCGAATGCGCTCCATCTCGTGCTCGGGATAATCGGTGATGTCCTCGTAGGCGACCCAAATGCGCCCGCTATTGGGTTTGAGGAAGCCCATGATCTGGTGCAGTGCGACCGACTTGCCGACGCCGCTGCGCCCGAGGATGCAGACCGTCTCGCCGGGCATCACGTCGAAGCTCACACCGTCAAGCACGACATTGTCGCCGAAGGCCTTGTGCACGTTCTGGAACTCAATGTAGGGCTTCTTGTGGTCCCCAGGAGTTCCTTCTTGCCGCTCCTGCACCGGAATCTCCGGCTGCACGATCTCCGGCGCTAGGGTTGACATTGTTCGTACTCCTCAGGGGTATTGATGTTGCGGAAAATCTCAGGTGAAAAACCTGCGGCCAGGATCTCCTGCTCCTTAATAATGCGCGTCGGCAACTGCGAGAACAACCGGCCGATTTTGTACTCGCCCTTCGCTAGCGCCCGCTCGGCGGCGTCGCGTACGGCCCGCCGATACACGGCACACAACGGCTGTGGACCGCCGTCAGCATCCGGCACCGTGATCCACTGCGGCGCGTTGCGGGCCTGCGCCACTAACCAGCACAGGAACGGCGCCGTCAGCAACGGCGTGTCGACCGAGAGTATCAGATTCAAGTCCGTGCCGGTCGCGCTCAGCGCCGCGTGAATTCCAGCTAGCGGCCCACATCCCGGATAGACGTCTTCCACAACATCTCCGAAGTGCGCGTAGTGCTCTTCCGGTCCCACAATGTAGGTCTTGGCAGCAAGGCCGCGGGTGATCGCCAACGCGTGTTGCAGCAAGTTCCCATCGCCAAAGGGCAGCAGCGCCTTATCGTGCCCCATGCGCGAGCTGCGGCCACCGGCGAGGACGAATGCGGTTAGGTCTTGCACGGCGAAATCATAGCCGATGTGAAGCCGTTCTCGCTTTTCGTCACGCGTGCGCCGGCTTGAAGGTGCTGGTCTTGGGAATGCAGCCGTTGATCTCGATGGCGACAATGCGGCCGGCTTGGTCCAGTTCGAGCGTGGCCGGGGCGTTGAAGACGGCGTCGCCGCTCAACCCAGGCAGCGCAATGAAAACACGGTTCTCCACACAGGCCGCGTTGGGATCGCGTCTCAGGTAAGCAAGCGCGTGATTGTTGCGGCACATCTTGGGCAGCATAAAGCTCAAGTCGGCCACATCTCCGGTTTCGGAGACGGAGATCGCCGCCTCTATGGAGATGCGCGAGCGCACCTCGTCGCCCTCGACCTCCACCTCGGGCTTGAAGCAGATGTAGTACTCGAAGCCGGAATCAGGATCGAAGGGGCTTCGGTCTACCTGAAAGGACATCGCACGCCTCCGGGCTGTGGCACAACTTGGGACTGCATAGTAAATCACCGGAGCCGGGCATGGAAAGCGAAGAATGCGGTCACCGTGACGCTTTGGTAATGATCACTGGTGACCGGATCGGCTCATCGCACCAACACCCTGACTTCGTATCCGTCGTCGTTGGCGCGCAGCGCTTCATGCCAGCCGTCTTCCTCGTCTGGCAAAGCGCGGCCCGGTTGTAACGCCGCTTGCACTTTCAGTGTCGGCCCTTTCGCAGGCACCTGCATGGTGAGCACGCCGTCGGCGTACATAGCGCCGGCGGTACGATCGCCATTGGTCACGCACTCTTTTCGCAGTTGCAGAAGGCGCTGGTACCACGCCAGCATCTCGCGGTTCTGCGGGCCGTTGGCCCAGGTAAGCTTCGGGCGCTCGAAGGTCGCCGGATCTTCGGGATCGGGCACTTCCTCAAAGTTGAAAGCCTTGAACTCGCGGCGCCGTCCTTCGCTGACGGCCTTCTTCAGGGCGGGGGCCTGAAAATCGGCGAAGAACTGAAACGGCGCAGCCTCGTCATACTCCTGGCCCATGAAGATGAGCGGCGTGTGCGGCGCCAGGAGAAGAAGCGCAGCCGCAAGTTTCCGCGCGCCGAGTGGAACCAGGACCGTCAGGCGCTCACCTTTGGCGCGATTGCCGACCTGATCGTGGTTCTGGAGGGAGATGACGTTGGCTGGCAGCGGCACATCAGCCGCGCTGGTGCCGCGCGGTGCATTCCAGAAGCGAAAATGTTCTCCCTGGAAGACATAACCGTCGCGCAGCGCGCGGGCGATCTGCTGCGGATCGCCGAAGTCCTGGTAGTAGCCCTGGCGCTCGCCGGCGAAGAAGCCGTGGACCGCGTGATGAAAGTCGTCGCTCCAAACCGCATCCAGCCCATAGCCACCTTGCTGTTGCGACCGGATGTGGCGCGCATCGTTTTCGTCGGTCTCGGCAATGACGCAGACCTTGCGATTCAACTCGCGCGCCAGCTCCTGCACCCGCTCTTGAATCTCGGCCACGATGTGCTTGGGCGAATCGTCCTTGATGGTCTGCACGGCGTCGAGCCGCAGGCCATCGAGGTGATACTCGCGAATCCAGTACAGGGCATTTTCGACGGCGTAGCGGCGCACTTGCTCGCAACCGTCGCTGTCATAGTTCACCGCGTCGCCCCAGGGAGTTTTGTGGTGGCTGGTGAAGTAGGGCCCGAACTTGGGCAGGTAATTACCTTCGGGGCCAAGGTGGTTGTACACCACGTCGAGGATGACTGCGATGCCGAGAGCGTGCGCGGCATCGACGAAGCGCTTTAGCCCTTCGGGCCCGCCATAATTCGCCTGCACCGCATAGGGCGAAGCACCGTCATATCCCCAGCCCCGTTTCCCGGGGAAAGCCGCCACCGGCATGATCTCGACGACCGTGATGCCGAGTTGCCTCAAGTATTCGAGCTTGCCAATCGCGCTGTCGAAGATGCCCTGGGGCGTGAAGGTCCCGACATGCAGCTCATAGATGACGTACTCGCGCAGATCGAGGCCGCGCCAGGCAGTGACGCGCCAGTGAAACGCCGCGGGATCGACGATCTCAGTCGGCCCGTGTACGCCTCCGGGCAGGAAGCGCGACACGGGGTCAGGAACGGCCAAGCCGTCATCGGGAACATACCAGTACCGGTCCCCCGGCGCGGCGGGCACGGTGGCGACGAAATCTTCGCCTTCGCGCCGCATGGAAATGTCGCCCCGCGTTTCAGAGTTACGCCACAGTCCCAGCGTGATCGTGCGCTGCGCAGGCGCCCACACTCGGAAGTCGACTTCATCGCCGTTTAGCGTGGCGCCGTGGGTCAGGCTCCGCATAGCCGATTTCATCCCTACATCAGACGTGCAAGCTGCGACTGAGGATGCACAGCCTCGTGCGTAGAATGAATTGCCATGTTGATTCTCGCTTCCGCATCGCCTCGCCGCGCTGAGCTGCTTCGCAATGCGGGTATTGCGTTCGCCATCGATCCGGCGCATGTGCCCGAGCAGCCTAAAGCCGGCGAGCGGCCTCTGGATTACGCCCAACGCCTGGCGCGTGACAAGGCCGTTGCAGTCGTCGCGCGTCACCCGGACGAGGCGGTGCTGGGCGCCGACACCGTTGTTGTGCTGGACGAGCACCTGCTGGAGAAGCCAGCCGATGCCGCCGATGCTGCCCGCATGTTGCGCCTGCTGTCAGGACGTACGCATCAGGTGATTACGGCGGTCTGCTTACTGGCGCCGGGGTTCGAGCGCACAGAGGCCGAGGTGACGCAGGTCACCTTCAGCGAAATGTCGGATGAGGAGATTTCCGCGTATGTGCGCAGCGGCGAGCCCATGGACAAGGCCGGAGCGTATGGCATACAGGGCATGGCCTCGCGCTGGGTACAGGGTATCGCGGACTGCTACTTCAACGTGGTGGGATTGCCCGTGCCGCGGGTCTATCGGATGATGCGGCAGGCGGAGGCGGCTACAGGTAAGGCGTGGTTCTGAGCGGCGCCGTCGCTACTTCTTCTCTTCCGTCGTGTTCGTGGTTGTCGTGTTGCTCGTCGAGTTGCCTTCGCTCATCGACGCCTTGAAATTGCGGATGCCTTCGCCCAGGCCCTTGCCCAGCTCGCCCAGCTTCTTGGGGCCGAAGATGAGCAAGGCAATGAACACGATGACCAACAGTTCGGGCAAACCGATCTTTCCACCAAACATAAATCCTCCCGGTCGAACAGCCCGGTGCATCTGCGGTCAGGCAACGGGTAGAAGTGTCTATTGAAATTCTAGGCTTTCGCGAGGGGCGCGTCAAAGAGGGACAGTGGGACTGCCGTCGATAATCAAAGCTTCGGCCATATACTTGGGAAACCGTAGGAATCCCGTGAGGTTTCTTCATGCGTTTGGGTAAACCAGACGGCGGCTCAGCCAAGAAGCGGTCCCATCCTCTGCGGAAGCGTGCGCCTGCTATCGACTTCAAAACCATGCTTCGTGACGAAACGCGCGAGTTTTTCGCGAAGCATTGCGACAACCGCCAGGAGAGCCGCGCGTTTCAGAAGGCAAGCATCAAGTGTTGGGGGCCTTAACCGCGATTTCGTCTACTCGATCGCCTGGATCAACCCCGCCAACAGCGCCGCCCTTCTTGGCAATTCCGCCGCGATCACGTGCTCGTGTGCGGCATGGGCGCCATCCCCAACGGCTCCCAGGCCATCGAGCGTCGGCACGCCAACTCCGGCTGTGAGGTTGCCGTCGGAGCCGCCGCCGACTGCGGTCTCGCCTAGCGCGAAGCCAAGCTCCTCTGCGATCTTGCGCGCCAGTTCGAACAGCGCTGCCACCTGTGCAGTTCGCTCCAGCGGCGGACGGTTCATGCCGCCTACGATCTCCAGCTTGCAATGCGGATCGCCGGGCCGCAGCGCACGCACCTGGTGCTCCATCTCCGCGCCATCTTCCTTACGCGACACGCGGAGGTCCATCTCGGCAGCGGCGGTCTCAGCCACAACGTTGGTGCGCGTGCCTCCGCGGATGATGCCGACGTTCATGCTGATGCCGCGCTCCAGATCGGTGAGCCGCGAGATGGCCAGGATCTGATGCGCCAATTCGAGGACCGCGCTGTGGCCCTTCTCGAAGTCCAGGCCCGAGTGCGCGGCCACTCCGGTGACGTTCAGCGTGAAGGAGCCAACGCCTTTGCGGGCGGTCTTCAGCGCGCCGCCCGGCGCGGACGGCTCACACACCAGCACGGCAGCGCACTGCTGGGCAAGCTTTTCTGTTGTGGCGCGCGAACTGGCGCTGCCCTCCTCTTCATCGGAGACGAGCCAAACCTTCACCGGACGCGGCAGCTCGCCCACAACTTCACGCCGCGCGCCAATCGCAAACATCATCTGCACGATGCCAGCCTTCATATCGAAGACGCCGGGGCCGTAGAGCCGGCCGTCGCGCTCGTTCCACGGCATCCTGTTCAGAGTTCCCAGCGCGTGCACCGTGTCGAAATGGCCGAGCAGCAGCACCGGCTTGCGCTGCTCTCGGCCAGGAAAGTCAACCTCGAGGTGGTCTCCGGCGGTGGACTGCGAATGAATGGTAACGTGACCGCCCAGGGAAGCGAATTGGCCGGCGAGATAGGCGCACAGTTGATCGCAGGCCGGCTTGTCGCGCGTTGGCGATTCGCGCACCACGAGCTCGCGCACAGCGGCAATCATCTGCGGCTCGCGATCATGGAGCCAGGCGGAGATACTCCCCAAACTGAATTGCCCCGGTCTGACCATGTTCATGTTTCGTTCGGATTCTAATCACGTAAAATTCGCGCCCGACGCGCGGAATGCCCAATCGCCAAATGTATAATCTCGTATTCACCAGCCGCAATGGACACTTCGCTCACTTCCGCGCCCGCCGATGCCGGCCAGCAAACGCTCAAGATCGGCGAGCTGCTCAACCTTCTGCCGCATCGTTATCCGATGCTGTTGATCGATCGCGTGATTGAGATTGTCCGCGCCAAACGCATCGTCGCCATCAAGAATGTTACGATCAACGAGCCGTTTTTTGCCGGACATTTTCCCGGCTATCCCATTATGCCCGGTGTGCTGATTATTGAGGCCATGGCGCAAGCGGGCGCGGCCTTGCTGTTCACCGAAGTGAAGGAGCGCAGCGATAAGGTGCTGCTCTTCACCGGCATCGAGCGAGCGCGCTTCCGGCGGCCGGTCACGCCGGGTGACCAGCTCCGTATCGAGGTGGATGTGCTCGCCTTCCGCGGCACCGCCGGCCGGCTCCAGGGCAAGGCGTTCGTGGATGGCAAGGTTGCGTGCGAGGCGGTAGTGACCTGCCGTCTGCTGCCGCGCGCGGCCGCCGGCAAGAGCGAAGCGGCGGAAGCGGAGCCGGCCGGCGAAGCCTCCTAACCTCCAGATGAGTATTCATGCGACGGCCATTGTCGATCCTTCGGCGAGAATTCCTGAATCGTGCCACATAGGGCCGTACTGCATTGTCCAGGCCGGCGTCGAGCTGGGCGAGAACTGCGAGCTGCTATCCCACGTTGTGGTAGGCGGGCCCAGCCGCTTCGGCAGCCACAATAAAATTTATCCCTTCGCGGCGCTGGGCATGGATCCGCAGGACGTCACCTATCGCGGCGAGCCGGCGCGACTCGAGGTGGGTGACCACAACCTCATCCGCGAGTACGTCACCATCACGCGCGGCACCGCCAAGGGCGGAGGCGTGACCCGCATTGGCAGTCACATCCTCATCATGGCGTACACGCATATCGGCCACGATTGCAAGATTGGCGACCATTCCATGCTGGTGAACGCCGCCACGCTCGCGGGACATGTGACGGTGGAAGAGTGGGCGGTGGTGGGCGCGCTTTGCCCGGTGCATCAGTATGTGCGTATTGGCGCGCACTCCTACATTGGGGGAGGCACGACCATCACGCAGGACGTGCTGCCGTACTCGATGACCAGCGCCGAGCGCGACACCCACGCCTACATGCTGAACAAAGTGGGCCTCCAGCGGCGCGGGTTTTCTGGCGAGCGGATCGCCGCGCTACATCACGCCTTCAAGGTGCTGTTGGCTTCGAAGCTGAACACGTCACAGGCCGTGGAGAAGCTGCGGGCAGAAGGCGCGCAGGGCGATGATGTGGAAGCGCTGTTGAAGTTCATCGAGAGCTCACAACGAGGCGTGATCAAGTAGTGGTCAGTGGATAGTGGATAGTGGATAGTTCGAAAATAATGGAGACTCCCGAGAAGATCGGCCTGATTGCCGGCAATGGCAAGTTTCCCTTGCTCGTGCTGGACGCTGCGCGCTCTAAAGGCTTGCAGGTTGTGGTCGCGGCCATCAGGGAAGAGACCTTTCCCGAGATCAAGCAGCATGGCGCTTCAGCCGTTTACTGGCTGTCGCTGGGCGAGCTCTCGAAGCTCATCGAGACCTTCCAGCGTGAAGGCATCACCCGCGCCATCATGGCCGGACAAGTCAAGCACAAGCAAATCTTCAGCAGCATCAAGCCCGACTGGCGGCTGGCCAAGCTGTTGCTCTCGCTCACCACGCGCAACACCGATTCGCTGATCGGCGCGGTCAGCAAAGTGCTCGCCGACGAGGGCATTACCCTGATGAACTCCACCGAACTGCTGGAGCCGATGCTGGTCGCCGAGGGCGTCCTGACCGAACGCGCTCCCAGCGATTCCGAGCAGACCAACATCACCTATGGGCGCGCCGTCGCCCATCACCTGGCGCGCTTCGACATTGGGCAGACGGTGGTAATCGCCGAGGCGGCCTGCGTTGCAGTAGAAGCCATGGAAGGCACGGACGCGACGATCCTGCGTGCCGGGGAGATCATGAGGTCGGCTGCGCTGGGCAATGTGCCTTCGACGTTGAGTCGCGCGCTGACCGTGGTCAAGGTCGCCAAGCCGAACCAGGACATGCGCTTCGATGTGCCCGTCGTCGGCCTGCATACCATCGAGACCATGAAGCGGGCGGGCGCAAGCTGTCTCGCGCTCGATGCCGGACGCTGCCTTCTGCTGGACAAGGAAGCAGCGCTCGCCGCAGCCAACGATGCGGACATTTGCGTCGTCGCCGAGACGGCGGTCAGCCACATTCCGCACCGCGAGTAGTTACCGCACGATCCACTTCAGAGTGATTGGTGACCCTCCGGGAAAGACGTGTGCTTCAAGTGAGAGCTCTGTTTGCTGCGCAAACAGGTTGGGCGACAGCACGTTCACTCCATCCTCCACCCGTAACCTGACCGCCTCGCCGCTCGAGGCGATGCGCTGCGGAAATTCGATGCTCTCCTCCGAACCGCAACACAAGTACAGCGACAGCAGGTCGCAAAACTGGAGCACGTCGATCCAGTACTCGATCTCCTCCTGCGTGCGCGTCTCGCTCGAAGGCAAGCGCTCGCGGCGGCATTCTTCCTCCTTCACAAACTGCTGGACAAGCGCGGCCTCGGCGGGCGGGTAGTGCCCCGTCTTGAGGCCGAACTTTCCCAGGCGATAGAAATGCCCGCTGACCATGAGGGCCGCAATCGGAGCCACGGCTTCTGCGGCGGCAATGGAGCCGCGCCAGGCATGCAGAAAATCGCCGGCCTTGATGTCGAGAAACGACAGCGGCTTGCCTTCCTCGTCCACCGCTATGCCGTCGGCATATTGGGCCGGCGTCGCCCGCAACTTCTCCAGACCTGAGTCGAACTCCGACCAGCCCTCATCGTGCAAGCTGATGGCGCTAACCATTTCTTCGGTCATCGTAGCCGTGGTCGCGGTCGCAAGATGCCGCGCGAGTTCTCCAGACAATCGCGCGTGGTCGGGCTGGCGCACCAGACGATACTTCCCAGCATGCGCTCGTTGCGTCTTCGCGACCGCTTCCCAGGCCGAGATGAAGCCCTGGCTTGAAGGCCCGGGTTGGTCTTCGGGGTAAAGGACCATGAGGGCTTATCTGCGGATGGCGGCCGCTGGTGCCCGCTTTACGGCCGCAGCGCGGAGCGGGCCGGTTCCGTTGGGAGGTTTGCGATCGCCGTCGATGAGTTGCTTGAGCACGAGCGCGTTATTGCGCTCCTGGTTTCGCGAGGCGAAAAGAAGCGTGAGGTGCCGGTGAGTGTTGCGGATTTCGTAAAGCTGTTGCAACGCCTGGTTGGCCTTCTCCGATGAGAGCTCTTTGAGATAGCGCTCGCGAAACTTGCTCCACTCCTGGGGGTGCGCGTGATACCACTTGCGCAGCTCGTCGGAGGGCGCCAGCTCCTTCAGCCAGGCATCGAGTGCGGCGGATTCCTTCGTCAACCCGCGCGGCCAGAGACGGTCCACCAGCACCCGCGCGCCGTCCTTGGGCGAGGGCTGCTCGTAGACGCGCTTGATGGCCACCGTCATGCGAGGTGTATTCTAACTCCAAGGAGGCGCAGCCACGCTCTCCATCAAACAAATGCAGCACTCCCGGACGGAACGTTGAATTCCAAGCGCGCGCTTTTTTCTGCTCTAGCTTCAGCCACCCTCATCGTGATCACGATTCTCAGCGCCTGCGATGCCGAGCCGCGCAGGAGCGACGCCGAGTTGGGGCTGAATGTGCAGCAGGCCGCCGGGCGTCGCGTGTATGACGCGCGCTGCGCCGAGTGCCACTTCGCCTACAGCACCCGCAATCTGCGTGGACCCAGCCTGCACGGCCTCTTCCAGAAGCAGTTTATGACCAGCGGCATCCCTGCCAATGACGAGCGGGTGACTGACATCATCCTGCTGGGCCGGGCGAAGATGCCGGCCTTCCAGAACAAGCTGACACAGGAGCAGTTCCAGGATCTGATGGCGTATTTGCATACGTTGTGAAGGGGTGCTGTTCGCAGCCTTTCGACGCGCTAAAATAGAGGCAGTCCATGGCGACCGCTCCTGAGCTCATCCAGATCGACATTGCTCCCCGCCAGCCCGCGCCCAAGCCGGAGTGGCTGAAGGCGCGCGCGCCTATGGGCGACAACTATCACGACCTGAAGACGCTGGCGCGCAAGCTGCAACTGCATACGGTGTGCGAGTCGGCGCACTGCCCCAATATCGGCGAGTGCTGGAACCATCGCACCGCGACCTTCATGTTGCTGGGCAACTTGTGTACTCGACGCTGCGGTTTTTGCGCCGTGCCCAAGGGCCGCCCCCAGCCCATCGATTTTGAGGAGCCGCGCCGCGTCGCCGAAGCGGTGGAGAAGCTCGGGTTGAACTTCGCTGTTGTCACCAGCGTCAATCGCGACGACGACAACATCGGCGGCGCTCGCGTCTTCGCCGATACCATCCGCGAGATTCGCCTGCGCGTTCCTGAATGCCGAGTGGAGGTCCTCATCCCTGACTTTCAGGGCCTGGAAGAGCCGCTGCAAATCGTCATGGATGCCGAACCGGACATCCTCAATCACAACACGGAGACGGTGCCGCGGCTGTATCGCGTGGCCCGCTCGGGCGCTCGCTATGAGCGCACGCTGCGGCTACTGGAACGCGCCAAAGAAATGAATCCGCATATTCCCACCAAGACCGGCGTAATGGTGGGCCTGGGCGAAAGCACGGAGGAGTTGCTGCAAGTTTTCCGCGATCTGGCGTCGCGCAACGTCGACATTCTCACCATTGGCCAATACCTGCGGCCGTCGAAAGACCACTTGCCGGTGGCGCGGCTCTACCCGCCCGGCGAATTTCGCTTCCTCAAACAAGAAGCTTTGAAGATGGGCTTCCGCCACGTTGAGTCAGGGCCGCTGGTGCGCTCCAGCTACCACGCGCACGAGCAGGCCGAAGCGGGAACAGCCCGTGCCTCACGACCGATCCAGTGACCTTCAACTACGGGTAATACACTTCCAGCAAATACCCAGAAATACCTTCCGTCATACTTTCTTGATGACGGGATACTTATCATATAAACTAGTACTATGAACAGCATTGAATACTCCGCGGTGAACGCAAAGGGCCAAGTTGTTATTCCGGCTGACATTCGCAACCGCTTCGACATCAAGCAAGGTACAAGAATCGCCTTCGTCGAGGACCAGGGGCGCTTGTTCATCCAGCCGGTCACGGACGCCTTCATCGAGAGCATGCGCGGGAGTTTGGCCAGGCGAGGCATGCCAACCAAGCTTGAACGTGACCCAGATCGAGAATTCGCATGAAGGGTCACGTGCTTGACGCGAACGCTCTTTATCGTTTTCTGATGAATCAGCCGGGCGCAGATGTGGTGGAGAGCGTATTGAAGCGAGCTCGCGACGCCAATGTCACGCTGTTGATGTCGGTGATCAACTGGGGCGAGGTCTACTACAACATCGCCGTGAAAAGGGGCTTCAAGGAAGCGCAAGCCTTTATGGGACGGGTTCGACTTCTGCCGTTGAGCCTGATCAGCGCCGACGAGCCGATCACGGAAATCGCTGCCCAACTCAAAGCAGGCTATGGGCTGCCCTACGCGGATTGTTTCGCAGCCGCAATCACCGGAAAAGATAACGTTCTGGTTACGGCCGACGTGAAGGACTTCAAGAAGGTCCCGTGGCTGCACATCCTGCCGCTGCCGCCTTACCAGCCCTAAGAAGAGTCGCTGAAGATGGGCTTCCGCCATGTCGAGTCGGGCCCGCTGTTGCGCTCCAGCTATCACACGCATGAGCCGGCAGAAGCCGGCACAGGTGTGGTTTAGTTTCGATTGATCAGAGAAGTTTTCGGAATTGCTCGATGGTAAGTCCAGCATCGCGCACAATCCCGCCCATGGTGAACGCATTCACTGGATTGTGCCGAGGAACGGTCAGAATGCGCTGGCCGTCAGTCATAACGATGTGCTTACCTTGACGCAGAATGCGGAAGCCGGCCTTCTCCAGGGCACGCACTGCCTGGAGGTGGGGAATCCCAGGAAGCTTGCCCATTAACCTGCTTTCACTTCCACCTCACGGACGTCCTGTCCGCGCGTAAGTTCAGTGACCGCCTCGAAGTATTCACGAATTGCGTCCTTGATGTTCTCCAGCGCCTCCTGCTCGGTTGTCCCTTGCGACCAACATCCGGGCAGGCCTGGGCAGGAAACCGCGAATCCCTCTTCCGATGGCAACAGCACTACGCGATAGGTCATCCTTCTTCGCCCGCCTCCCGAGCCCTAAAGCTCGATTATGCTGGAAAACCAGCCTTTTGCAAGTAAATTGAATTACTCTTGGCACTGCCTTGACTCCGTTGCCGGCTGCGGCTACCTTGCGGATACATGTCTGAGGGCCGCATCGTCACCTTTACCACCGACTTTGGGCTGAGCGATCCCTTCGCCGGCATCATGCATGGCGTGGTGCTGAACATCGATCCAGAGACCACTATCGTGGATATCTCTCATGCCGTCGCGTCCTACGACGTGTTTGACGGCGCATGGACCATCGCGCAGGCCTATCGCTTCTTTCCGCCTCGGACTGTGCACGTGGTCGTCGTCGATCCCGGGGTGGGCAGCGAACGCCGGCCCATCATCGTCGAAACCGATAGCTACATCTTCGTCGCACCCGATAATGGCGTGCTCTCGCTGGTGGAGGCGCGCGAGCAGAAGTTCGCGGTGCGACATGTCACGGCCGAACGCTACTTCCTACAGCCGGTCAGCCAGACGTTTCATGGCCGCGACGTTTTCGCGCCGGTCGCAGGATGGTTGAGCAAAGGGGTTGCGCCCTCCGAGTTTGGTCCGGAGGTCACCGGGTACGTGCGTCTCCCGCTGCCGAAGGTGGAGCACATCGGCGAGAACAACCTGCGCGGCGCGGTCCTTAAGGTCGATAAGTTCGGCAACTTGATCACCAACATCGGTGAGCTGGATGCGCCTGCCCTGTTCGGGAGTGAAGCGGCGCAGGCCAGCATCCTGATCGCTGGGGAGACGATCACGCGGGTGCACAAGTCGTACGCTGAAGGCCCCGACGAGGAAGTTTTCGGCCTCGTCGGCAGCTCGGGTTATCTGGAAATCGCGGCCAAGCAGGCGTCGGCCGCCGAGAAGCTCAGCGCAGGAGTGGGCACGCCGGTCGGACTGGTGCAGGGCGCATCGTGACTAGTTGGAGGCGCGAGACCATCAAGCGAAAGAGAATTCCTGCCCCCGGCGACAGCCTTTGTCCGCTTGGTTCAAAACGGACCTCGAGGGGGAGCTGAAGAGGATAATGAGAAATGCTCACGCCAATCCTACATAGGTATCTTTTCCCTGCGATGTGGATTAGTTATTTCGTCTACTGGTGGAGGATTTCGAAAGATGTCAAAGAAACCGAGCGCCGCGAGTCCGGACCTTCGCGACTTGCACGCCTGGTTTTGATTCTTTGTGCATTCGCGCTCCTCTGGCTGCCAAGCGTTCCCATCCCATTGCTGAACGGTCGATTTCTTCCGCCTGCTGCCTGGTGCTTCTGGTTCGGCGCGCCAGTTACCGCAGGGGGCCTACGGTTCTCTGTCTGGGCGCGTCGCCACCTTGGAAAAAACTGGAGCCAGGCCGTCACCATAAAGGAAGGTCACGAACTCATTGCAAGTGGGCCTTACGGCTTGGTTCGCCACCCCATTTATACCGGGCTCCTGCTGGCATTTGTTGGTTGCGCGGTGGCCCTTGGGGAGTGGCGCGGGCTGCTTGCTGTGGCCCTTGTTTTCGTCGCATTGTGGCGCAAACTGAGGCTTGAGGAGAAATGGATGCGCGCGCAGTTCGGCGAGTCGTATGAAGCCTACTCGCAACGGGTGGCGGCGTTGGTTCCATACATTATCTGAGCGTGATGTAAGGAGGTCACTTTAGACTAGGGGCCGCTTGCGGGGAGGCGCTGGAGGCCATGAAGATCATTCCGGCCAGCGACTCGTCGTTGCTGATCGTTTTCGGTGACGTAATCTCGCCCGCTCTGCACCAGCGCGTGATGGCGCTGTTTTATGCATTGCAGGACTGGCACGATTCCCGCATTCGCAACCTGCATCCGGGATATGCTTCGCTGCTCATCGATTTCGATCCGTTGCGGCTGACGCACGACGAACTGAGCTTGGTCGTGCAGCAACTGGCATTGGCCAGCGGAGACGACGCCGACACGCCGGCGAAAGCAGTCGTCATTCCGGTGTGCTATGACGCCAAGTTCGGCCCCGATCTGTTCGATGTCGCGCAGCATGCCGGGCTGTCGCCGGAAGAGGTCGTCCAGCTACATTCCTCCCCCACGTATCTCGTATATTTCCTCGGATTCTCGCCGGGCTTCGTTTACCTCGGTGGGTTGCCGGAGGCTCTGCACATGCCCAGGCTCGCGACTCCCAGGCCCGCGATCGTCGGCGGGAGCGTTGGGATTGCCGGCAGTCAGACAGGAATCTATCCCGTCGATTCCCCCGGAGGCTGGAGGCTGATTGGACGAACGCCAGTGCGCATGTTCGAGCCCGAAGCAACTCCACCAACGCGCCTGCAACCGGGCGACCGAATGAAATTCTCTCCCATCGATCGCGCGACGTTTGAGGAGATGAAGCGAGGCGCGGAGGCTCGGCTGAGATGACGATTCGCGTTGCAACGCCGGGCTTCTTCACCACCGTCCAGGACCTGGGACGCTATGGCTACGCTCACCTCGGCATCTCTCCCGCCGGAGCCGCCGATCCGCTGTCATTCCGCATTGCGAATCGTCTGGTGGGCAACAATGAGAGCGCTCCCGCACTGGAGATGACGCTGCTCGGCGCGAGTCTTGAGTTTGACGAGAGTGCCATCGTCGCGCTCACGGGTGCTGCCTGCGAATGCAAAGCCGGTTCCGCTCAAGTGCCAGCCAACGCGGCGTTCGATATTCCCGCGGGCGCAGTCCTGCAATGCGGGAGCGTGACCGACGGCGCGCGCTGCTACCTCGCTGTTCAAGGTGGATTCGAAATTCCGTTGTGCATGGGCAGCGCGTCAACTTTTGTCGCCGGCCATTTTGGGGGCTTCAAGGGCCGCAGATTGCAGGGCGGCGACGTCTTAGGGATTCGGCAGCACGGATCGTTGCGCGTCCGATCGCTTCGTCCACGCGCCCTTGAGTCATTGCGCGCACCGCAAGCTCTGCGCGTAACCAAAGGCCCACAGGAGGACTGGTTCGACCCGGAGGCATTCGAGAAATTATTCACCAGCGCGTACACGGTCAGCGAGCAGTCGGACCGCGCGGGCGTGCGGCTGAAGGGCGAGGTCGTGCGCCCGCGCGAACAATCCGAGTTGCTCACCGAAGGCATCGCGCTCGGTGCCATTCAGGTGCCGCCGGATGGCCAGCCGATCATCCTGTTTGTCGATCAGCAGACCACCGGTGGATATCCCAAGATCGCCAATGTGATTGCCGCCGATATGCATCGCGTCGGACAATTGCGCCCGCGCGACGAGGTGGGCCTCGTGGAAGTCTCCATTGCAGAAGCCGTCCAGATGCTGGACCAGCAGGAGCACTGGCTAACGGAGATATTTGTTCCGTAAGCAGACTTAAAGATGACGGACATCCGCATCGACATCAACGCCGACTTGGGTGAGTTCGAAGAGTCGCTGGCCAATGGAACTGACTTCGAGCTGATGCGCTACATTACCTCCGCCAACATTGCATGTGGAGGACATGCAGGCAATGAACAAACCATGCGCCAGACGCTGTCCGTCGCTCGCAAGCTGAAAGTGGCCGCTGGGGCGCATCCGGGCTATCTCGATCGCGCGAATTTCGGACGCCTCGCGTTGCCGCTTTCCCCGCTGGAGATCGAGGCTTCTGTGGGCGAGCAGATCGGCGCCCTGGCGAAGATTGCAGAATCCCTCGACATGAAGCTGACGCACGTGAAGCCGCACGGCGCGCTCTATCACGCGGCCAACACGAAGCGCGAGGTGGCGCTCGCCATTGGCCGCGCGGTGAAGGCAATCGATCCGCGGCTCCTTATGGTGGGCCAGGCCGGCTCGCCGGTCCTGGAAGTCTGGCGCGCAATGGGATTGCGGTCCGTCGCCGAAGCTTTCGCCGATCGCGCTTACGAGCCGGACGGCACACTGCGTAAACGTACTCTTCCCGGCGCGCTGCTTAGCGGTCCTGCACGCGCCGCACAGCAAGCCGTTGACATCGCGCTTCGGCATAGGGTCATCGCTGCCGACGGCGCCGAATTAGCGGTGGAGGCGGACACCATCTGCATTCACTCCGACACGCCGGGCTGCGTGGCCATTGCACGCGAGATCAATCGCCAACTGAAAGCGGCAGGCGTGCTCGTGCGAGGCTTGAAGTGAAGGACCGAGTTGTGGGCTTTTCAAAGCCCAAGCCGTACCTAAAAAAGCCCAGCCACTCCGGCTGGGCCCCGAAATTTTGACCTGCGGCACGTTACTGCAAGCGTACGACGTTGCCGGCCTGTGGGCCCTTCTGGCCCTCGACGATCTCGAATTCCACCTGATCGCCTTCCTGCAAGCTCTTGTAGCCGTCAGAGTTGATCGCGCTGTAGTGCACGAAAACATCTGCGTTGCCGTCATCGCGGCCGATAAAGCCGAAGCCTTTTGCGTTATTGAACCACTTTACGGTGCCTTTCAATCTCACTTTCTCCCTCCGGGCAAAGCCCAGCAGCACCCTCACCCCTGAGGGCGCCGGTCTTGAATTGCGTCAATCAGGTTGAGTCCGGAACCAGAGTCTAGGAGAGTCCTACGCTGGAAACTTTCCACGCGAACTGATGGCACAGCGACAGAGCCTGCTTGAACTGCCTACTTCCACTATGCTCCCGTTCCCGGGTGTTGTCAAGAGAGTATATAGCCCGGAGCCGCATTTTTAGAGGCTTTGGTGACTCCGGACCCTAACCCGCTGGTTAAGGTGGCCGCGTCGTCTAGACCAAATCTCCGCGTCGCAGCGACTCAGCCAGCCAAAGCACACCGGCGATGGTCTTGCCGTCGCGGATTCTTCCCGAGAGCACCATTTCGATGGTCTCTGACAGCGGGACCAACTTGCACTCGATGGACTCATCCTCCTCGGGCTGCGCCTCGCCCAACGTCAGTTCGCGAGCCAGATAAATTGCCATAGTCTCGTCGAGGAAGCCGGGACTGGCGTAGAAGAATAGGGCGCGCTTCCACTTCCTGGCGCGATAGCCGGTCTCTTCGATCAGCTCGCGCTTAGCGCCGGCCAGCGCCCGCTCGCCGGGATCGATGCGCCCGGCGGGCAGCTCCCACAAGTAGTCCTGTGCGGCATAGCGGTACTGGCGCTCCAGCAGCACCCGCGGCTCGTCGCCCTCTTCCTCGATCGCCAGCACAACCACGGAACCGGAGTGGCGGACGATGTCACGCTGCGCGGTGATGCCGCTGGGCTCTCTTACTTTGTCGGAGGCGACCTTGAAGACCTTGCCGTCGTAGACGATCTTCGAGGAGAGCACCTGCGCCTTTTGTTTGCCGGATGTCTTTGCCGAGGGACGTCGAGCGGAACGCTTCGTGCTGGGCATGGAACCAATATAAGGCAGAAGCGCGCAGCAATCTGCTATGCTGCCCGCCGTGTCCAAACAATCGCGTGGGAGTCGGCCGACGATCAGCATCATCGGCCTGGGCAATCTTGGCGGTGCGCTTGCGCTGACGCTGTCCGCCGCGGGATATCGGGTCGCGGCGATCGCGGTGCGCCCCGGCGGCAAGCGATCGCGCGAGGCGAAGGCCCTGGCACGACGCGTCAGCGCGCGGCTGATTGAAGCAGGAAAACAGCCCCTCGACAGCGATGTCGTGTGGATCACCGTTCCCGATGACGCGATTGCCGCGGTGGCGCGCGCACTTGCGCGGTCCGGCGACTGGAAAGGGAAGTTTGTTTTTCATTCCAGTGGAGCGCTGACCAGCGACGAATTGGCTCCTTTGCGGGCCCTGGGCGCGCGGGTCGCCTCGGTTCATCCCATGATGACCTTCGTGCGCGGTGCGGTGCCGGAGCTGGCAAATGTGGCATTCGCGCTGGAAGGCAATCGCGCCGCTCTGCACGTCGCCAGGTCAATCGTTGACGATCTGGGCGGACAGCCATTGGCCATCCAGAAGCAGCACAAGGCGCTCTACCACATCTTCGGGAGCTTCGCCTCGCCGCTGTTCATCGCGCTAATGACATCTATGGAGGAGGTCGCGCGTGCGGCCGGCATTCGCCAGCGTCAAATCAAACCCATCATGCTACCGCTGCTCTTGCAGACGCTGCGCAATTATCTGGAGTACGATGCGGCTTCCGCCTTCACGGGCCCGCTGGCCCGCGGAGATGCAGCCACCGTCCAAAAGCACATCGCCGAACTTAAGGAGCTGCCGGAGGCGAGAGCAGTCTATATCGCATTGGCGAAGGCAGCGCTGAAACGCTTGCCCACGAAGGCGCCGCAGAAGATCACGCGAGCATTGGTGCTCTAATCCCCACGTGGTGATCGGAGGATTATTGCGCCACCGCCACCGCAGCATCGATGGCCACGCTGATTTGCGGCGGCTGCAACAGCGTATTGTGGATCAGGCAGCGGTGCACCGCGTCCTCCACTCCCTTGAGCTGACTGTCTTCCAGCTCACCCGGCACCTCAACCGCGATCTTGAAGTTGTCGAGCCGAAAGGGCCCTTTCACTTTTTCCGCGGTCACGCGGGTCCTCACACCATCGGCCGAAAGTTTATTCCGTTTCAGATAATCGACAGCGTAATACGCAGCACAGGATCCCAAAGACGCCAGCAATAACTCCGGTGGCGTCATGCCCTCATCATAGCCGTTGTTTTCGGGCGGCTGATCGCACACCAGCGTGTGCTGCCTTGCCCTGATCTCAAACTGCACAGCCCCCAGATGCTCCACCACAACTTCCATGTTCGGCCTCCAATCGGTCTACTAGCTTTCCCGCGTTGCGTCCTTTGAGCAGTTCGCCGCCTGACCTTCGTTACGCAGCGCGTCGTCGATGTAGTTGCGAACTCGCGCGCGCGCCCGGTGAAGTCGGGACTTAACCGCCGCCAGCGAAATTCGCAGCCGCGCCGCGGTCTCCTCGCCACTGGCTTCCTCTAAATCGCGCAGCTCGTACACGGCGCGTTCCGCTGCTGGCAGGGATGCGACCGCGTTGAGCAGCAATTGCTTCATCTGCCGCTTTGCCGTCTGCACATCCGGCGCATCGTCGCCGGATTCCAACTCGGCGCCCTGTGCCTCCATGGCCGATAGCTGCATGATCGGCAACAGCGCCTCACGCTGCTTCAGTTGCCAGCAAACGCGGCGCCCAATCTGGGCCAGCCAGGAACGAAATGCCGATGCCTCGCGTAGCTGCTCAAAACTGCGGTACGCCTTTAGCAAGGCCTCAATCAGCACGTCTTCGGCGTCTTCGCGATTGCCGCACACTCGAATGAGCTGGCGGTAGACCGCGTCTTTATGTTCGTTCGCCAGGGCCTCGAATTCCATGCTCCCATTCTGACATCCGTAGCCAACGTTACGTGCAGCAGTTTGCGGTCACGTCTCTTGTGGCTACCGATTTGGACCTCGTGCTCCGGTTCCATGGCATACGGCCCAGCACCACAGCCATGCCGCAGATGTTCGTAATTCCGGCAAACGTCAGTCCCGCTCCGACAAACATTGCCAGGTACAGCCATTTTGCGTTGAGCAGCACGGCCAGCAGCGACGAAACCAGCACCAGCAGGCCTGCCGCCAACCTGACTTGCCGCTCCAGGGTCCAGCGGCAAGGCGCGCAGTTCACCAGCGGAAGGCCGGCCTTCCTCCACGCGGCGGTACCACCTGCAAGCACGGAGACGGGCTGGCGGCCTTCCAGCCAGTTGGCCACGATCGCCGCTCGCGCACCCGCTTCGCAGATCACGACGACCGGCCCTTCGCCAATGTCCGCTGCTCTCATCTCGATCTGCTCCATTGGCACGTTGATCGCGCCGGGTATGTGTCCGATGGCGAATTCGGCCGCCGAGCGCACGTCGATGAGCTTTCCCTGGCCGGCAATCCCGTCGCGAAGTGTTTCTGGGCTGAGCTGTGAAATCACGTTCTTCCCTCTACTAAGGAAGAGCGGTGATTTGAGGGAAAGGATTCGGGGGAGAAGAAGCAGTCAGCAATCAGCAGTCAGCCAACAAGCTCGCTTTCGCAAGAGATGGAATTCTGTCTGGGCCGGCGCGGTCGTACGCAAACATGACTGACTGCTGATTACTGACTGCTGATTACTGACTGCTGATTACTGACTGCTGACTGCTACTAGAACGCCCAGCGCAGCAGCGTCGCCCCGGAGGTGAAGCCCGCGCCCACCGCCGCCAGCAACACCAGGTCGCCCTTCTTCAGCTTGCCTTCGTCGATGGCCGTTTGCATGGCCAGGGGGATTGTGCCCGCGGTCGTATTGCCATAGCGGTCGATGTTGATAATGACCTTCTCC
>Ga0335081_10004572_pt1 | contig 21813 bp, 19 predicted proteins | sample Lox_Sample_35_FD_206713 | JGI IMG/M metagenome (GOLD analysis project Ga0335081, IMG submission 206713) | Soil microbial communities from Loxahatchee National Wildlife Refuge, Florida, United States - Lox_Sample_3.5 | ecosystem: Environmental > Terrestrial > Soil > Wetlands | place: USA... | reverse complement strand
GGGCGGGGGTGCGCCGGGTTATTTGTTTGTGGCCCGCGGGGAACCGGGGGGGGGGGGGGGGGGGGCCACCGGAAACGTCCGAGGAGGAAAAGGCCTGGAGCGCAAATCCGAGGTCGCGCGCGGAATAGAAGCGGTCGTCCGGATTTTTTTCCAGGCAGTGACGGAGGACCTGATCGAGGGCGGGAGGAAGGGGAATGGGAGGAGGCTCTTCTTTGAGGATTTTGACCATGCTCTCGGCGCCTGTGGGGGCGCTGAAGGCGGGTGTGCCGGAGAGCAATTCATAGAGAACAGCGCCGAAACTGAAGATGTCGGAGCGGTGGTCGGCGGGCTCTCCGCGGACCTGCTCGGGAGACATGTAGCCGACGGTGCCGACGGTGGCGCCGAATTGGGTGGCGGGTCCACGCTGGGGGAATTTGGCTGCCTCGACTTCGGGAGCAATGCGTGCGAGACCGAAGTCGAGGATTTTCAAAATGCCGTCGCGGGAGGCGAACAGGTTTTCCGGTTTGAGGTCGCGATGAACCACGCCTTTTTCATGAGCGGCGGCGAGGCCGCGAGCGATCTGCTGCGCGAAATCAATGGCCTTGCGCTGGGGCAGGGGCCCGTGGCGGAGGCGCTGGTAGAGGGTCTCGCCTTCGAGTAGCTCGGTGACCAGATAGGGGCGGCCCTGATGGGAGCCGACGTCGAAGACGGCCAGGATGTTGGGATGATTCAGCAGACTGATGGCGCGAGCTTCGCGCTCGAAGCGGAGGACGCGGCCGGGATCTGAGGCGAACTCTTCGGGCAGAACCTTGAGGGCGACCTCGCGCTCCAGGCGGGTATCGCGGGCGCGGTAGACCTCGGCCATGCCCCCGGCGCCGAGCGGGCCGATAATTTCATAGTGGCCGGCGCGGGTTCCTGGGAGCAGAGCCATAACAGGACCGTATTATAGCCGAGCAAGGAACCCTCCCCCGGGCGGGGTGTGAGGAAGTGTTGCGGTGCACCGTGCTAGAATCGCGCGCAGAATCCGGGAGGGGGGAGGATCCTCATGGTGGTCAGCCTGACGCAGCGGAAAGACGGCGGCGATATGGTGGAGGCGAGCGGAGCGCTGGACGGCGTGGGAGTGGACGTGTCCAAGCTGGGGAGCAACTGGGAGTTCGTACTGCACGTGCTGTTTCTGACCCCGGAAAAATGCGCGGTATTTCAATTGCAGGGGAGCCAGGACAACTTCGCGACCACCGTACCCGGCCCGACATTCAATCCCAGCGGAGAAGTGAAGTCCACGGCGCCACGGAGGTTCACGGCCCATGGCCGGGATTTTCCCTCACTGCCGGTGGGAAAAGCCGGAGGCAAACTCCGGCTGACGCTGGCACTGCTGGACGCGGATGCGAGCGTGCGCTACAGCGCGTTCGTGCGCATGGCGGATCCCTGAGTTTCCGCCGGAGTCCACGAAGCGATCCTGAAAAGAAGAGGTTCTGAGAGGCGGGGTGTGCGAGGCGGCGAGGAAAAAAGAGCCCCGGCTGGCCGTTTGTCTTGGGGGAGGCAATAGCCAGCCGGGTGAGGGCGCGACTCGCCGAACTTAGTGGCGAGCCGCAGGGAAACTCTTGGAGGTCTGCCCGGGCGGGACCTCGAACCAGATGGACTCCACAATCACGCCGCGGCCTTCGCGGTAGGTGAGCGTGTAGTCGCCCGCGCATTTTTCGCAGAGCCAGAAATGCTTGGCCGGGGGCTCTTCCGTGGCGGCGTCCGACTTCGTCTCCGGGACCACGTTGCCGGGCCGGAAGCGGAAAAAGCGGCCGCCGGCGAGCCAGTGGAAGGAAGCGGCGCAGGAGGGGTTGGCACACTTGGGATGGAGCTTGCCAAACAGGGGTTCGCCCAGAGGCGGCGCCTGGGCCGGCTGGGCCGGGCGCTCGGGCGGGGGAACGCGCCTGCTGCGGGCTTCCTCAATGTGGGAGATGGTGGAGCGGAGCCATTGGCCGTAGATCTCCTGGAGATCCTGAGGTTCGGAGGAACGGTAGAGAGAGTCCAGAGTCTCCCCCGCGGCGTTCAGAGGAATGTGGCGGCAGGGGATGGTCTGATTGCGCTGGTCCGGGGGCACGAGACCCATGAGGACGCACTCGCCGCAGGGGCCAGGATTGTCCTTGGAGTCGTAGTTCATACAGGTGGGCGAATCCTCGAAGATGAAGCTGGTCTTGCGGGGTTCGCGCGGCGAGGGGCTGTAGCCGCCTTTTTCCAGGAAATTAAGTTCGAATTTGAGTACTTCGAGCAGGTCGCGTTCGTCCTTTTGCATAACTGCCTCCCCACAGGCCAGTGTCGCCCGGAGCCCCATTCCGGTTCGGTGATGCCGGTCACATTCGGGGGTGAGGGGAGTCACGGGAACCATCAAGGCAACCGTGTGACCCTTGAGCCTCACAGGGGGGAGCGCGGTTCCCCGGAGAGCGGCAATGACACAAAACATGGTGGTAATTCCGAGGGTGAAAAGGCGTACAATCCACGGAGGGATCGCGATGAAGACCCCTTACGGACTGAAAGTAATCGATAGCTGCCTCAGCTGCCCGGTACACTCGCAACGATTGTTCTGCGATCTTCCCCAGCCGGTGCGCGCAGTGCTGGATTCCATTTCCTCCTCGGCCACCTATCCGCGTGGGGCGGTGCTGTTTGTGGAGGGGCAGGAGCCACGGGGCGTATTTATCCTGTGCAATGGACGGATAAAGTTGACGGCGACGGCTGCCGATGGAAAGTCTGTGATCGTTCGAGTGGCCGAAGCGGGCGAAATCGTGGGGCTACCGGGGACCGTATCCGGGCAGCGCTACGAGCTGACGGCGGAGGCGCTGGAGCCGATCCAGGCAAACTTTATTCCGCGGAGAGACTTCCTGCAATTTCTGAGGGAGCACGGCGAGGCGTCGCTGAAAGTAGCGGAGATGCTGAGCCTGATCTATCACGAAATGGCGCAGGAGGTGCGCTACCTTGGACTGGCGCACTCCGCGGCGGAAAAGCTGGCACGATTCCTGCTGGACCTGCAGCCGGTCCCCGGGCGGGACCCCGCGGGGGTCATCCGCGCGACGCTCACGCTGACGCATGAGGAAATCGCGGGGATGATCGGATGTTCGCGGGAGACGGTGACGCGGCTGTTTGCCAGCTTCAAGAAGAACCAACTCGTCGAGGTGCACGGGTCAAGCGTAGTGATCAAGAACAAGGCGGCCCTCGAAGAGATGGTAGAGCGGTAGTTCCCCCCTTCCCCCGAGCCGGGTAACCACTCACAGATAGATGTGATGGAGGTCACAGCGCGGCTCAGGAAGCACCCGCATACTCGGCGAGATTTTGAGGAAGGCACCCGCACAGAAAAACAGGCCGGGGCCGGCTCCATGAGGGGGGTGGGGATGGGCAAATCAGGGAAATACCCGCATAGGAAACGCCCATGGGTGGTGTTGGCCGGGCTGGTGGCATCTTCGCTCTGGTGCGCGGTGCTGCTGGGGCAGGAGAAGGCCGCGCCGGCGGACACTTCCTCCGAGTACGTGGGAGAGGAAACCTGCAAGACCTGCCATGAGGACATGCCGTCGAAGGGATTCTACAAGACCTTCGCGGACTCGCCGCACTTTGTAACCACGCTGGACACGAAAAAAGGGCCGGGCTACCACGGATGCGAAGCCTGCCACGGGCCAGGGAAAGCGCACGTGGAGGGCGGGGGCGACGTGACGAAGATCTTCACGTTCAAGAACGCATCGGCGAAAGACATCAGCGCGCGCTGCCTGAAGTGCCACGAATACGGGCAGGAACACGCGAACTTCAGCCGGTCGGTGCACGTGCAAAACAACGTGAGCTGCGTCGACTGCCATTCGCCGCACCACCCGAAGGAAGCGCAGTTCCTGATGAGGGAAGCGCAGCCGCAGCTCTGCTACGGATGCCACATTGAAGTGAAGCAGCAGTTCAACCGGACGTTCCATCACCGCGTGAACGAGGGGCTGGTGAGATGCACGGACTGCCACAACCCGCACGGGAGTTCGCTGGGGCGGCAACTGCGCGCGTCCGACAACCAGGACATCGTGTGCTTCAAGTGCCACGCGGACAAGGCGGGCCCGTTTGTGTATGAACACGAGGTGGTGAAGACGGAGGGATGCGTGTCCTGCCACATCCCGCACGGGTCGTCGAATCCGAAGCTGCTGAAGAGGAGCCAGGTAAACCTGCTGTGCCTGGAGTGCCACACGTTCAGCCTGGATCCGGTGGGGCAGCAACCCATCGGGCCGGTGCACAACCAGACGCAGAAATACCAGGCCTGCACGATGTGCCATGTGGCGATACACGGGTCGAACACGAGCAGTGTGTTCTTCAAGCCGTAGCGAGGGGAGAACTCCATGGGCGAGAAACTGAAAGCAGAAGGCAACAGCTCCACCCGGAAGGCTCCGTGGGTTCGCCTGCTGGCGGCCGGCGCACTGCTGTTCGCCTGGATTCCCGCGGCACGGGCGCAGCAAGGGCAGCAGGATGGCCAGGAGATCGAAGGGATCAACGGCGAGAAATACAACATCAAGCAGTCCATCGAATTCGGCGGGCGGGCTGTGGATACGAGCGGGAACGGGGACGTGTACAAGACGTTTGTGAACCTGCAAAACGGCCCGCGGCTGCTGAGCTTCACGACGGAGATGCGCTCGCTGGACAACCACGGGGACCTGTTCGACCGGCTGTACATCAGCAGCTTCGGGTACGGCGGGGATCCCAACGACGTGACGCGGGTGCGCATCAGCAAAAACAAGTGGTACAACTTCGACGTGATGCTGCGGCGGGACGAGTATTTCTCGGATTATCCGCTGCAGGACAATCCGCTGAACCCGACGAACGGTTTCGCCAACGGTCCGACGGGATTCGGGCCGCTGGCCGGATCCACGTGCACGGGGTGCCTGCTGGGATATTCGCCGCACTACCTGGACACGCGGCGGTACCTGAGCGATTACAACCTGGTGGTGCTGCCGGAGTCGAGGGTGCGGCTGCGGCTGGGATACTCGCGGAACATCAACGAGGGCCCGGGATTTTCGACCATCCACCAGGGCACGGAGCAACTGCTGTACCAGAACGTGAAAACGACGCTGAACACGTACCGGCTGGGAGTGGACTTCCGGGCGCTGCCGCGGACGAACATCAGCTACGACGAAATCTGGACGGATTACAAGGGAGACACGGGAGAGGTGGACCAACTGCAGCAGCCGAATTTCCGTCCGGCGAACGGGCTGCCGCTGAACCTGTTCCAGCTGACCACGGGGGTACCGGTGGACCTGGGGGTGTCGTTCAATTCCACGGCGAGCCAGCCGTGCGGGGCGACGTTCAACGCGGCGCCCGCGGGGTCGGTGAACACGACGTGCAGCGCGTACCTGAATTACCTGTCGCACGGGAATGTGCGCACGGGAACGCCGACGGAGCAGGTGAGCCTGCAATCGAGCTACTGGAAGCAGGTGGACATCGCGGCGCGGTTCAGCTACACGGCGGGGGACGCGGACATGTTCAACTACCTGGAAAACTGGGTGGGGAGGGAATCGCGGACGAACGTGTTCAATTCGCAGACGAATGGATTCGTGAGGGGCCAGCGGGTGGCGGCCACGGGCGAATTCGGGGTGACCTGGTACATCACGGACCACTGGAGGTTCCTGGACTCGTTCCATTACTCGAACTTCCACAACCCGCTGCAATTCGACGACAGCGATTGCGGGTTTTTCACGGCGAATCTGACGACGCTGCCGAACGCGTTCACCGTGGTGGGAGCGACGAGCCCGCTGACGGTGAATTGCGTGGGGCCGAACGGAACGGCGAGCGGGACTCCGGTGCACTCGACGAGCTCGTCTGCGGATCTGGCGCTGGGGGTGAACGGCGGGTTCCAGAAGATGGAGGAGGAAAGCAACCTGGCGGAGGTGGACTACCAGGTGTCGTCGAAACTGGGAGCGCGTGTGGGGTTCCGGTACCGGCACCGCAACATTGATTACGCGGACTTCGTGGATACCACCGAGTTTTTCTTTCCGAACAACGCGAACCGGGGGGATTGCGCGCTCACGGGCGGGATGCTGCCGGGGGGTTGCACAGCCTATGGCACGAACGGCGCGTTCGAGTTCATGACGCCGACGGTGACGGTGGACGAAACCGGGCCGATCCCGATCAACGAGTACGCGGGGCTGTTCGGGGTGTGGGCCAGGCCGGTGCAGAACTGGCGGATCAGCTTCGACGCGGAACTGATGAGCGCGGACAACGTGTTCACGCGGATCAGCCCGCGGCAGTCGCAGGAATACCGGGTGCGCTCGACGTACAAGCCGAAGGACTGGGTGAACGTGAGCGGAGCGATCCGGATCTGGGAAGCGCGGGACAACGTGACGGGGATCAACAACCTGCAACACGACCGTTCGTACGGGATTTCCGCAGTGTTCATGCCCAACGAGAAATGGTCGGTGGACGTGAGCTACGACTACAACGACGTGTTCTCGCAGATTCTGATCTGCTATCCGACGGCCGGCACCACCATTCCGGGGCTCAATCCCTGTCCCGGGTTGCCGATGAGCGCAAATTTCTTCCAGAACCTGTCGACGTACACGAACAAGTCGCACTACGGGGCATTCGATCTGATGTGGAAGCCGATTCCGAAATTGACGACACATCTTGGCGGGGCCTTCACGGGAACGGGGGGGACGGTGCTGATCGTCGCACCGCCGAACCAGATTCCGGGGCCGCTGAATTCGAAGTGGCTGACGCCAACGGGCGGCGTGGAGTATGCTTTCGCGAAGCGGTGGACGGGCCGTGCGTTCTGGAACTACTACGGCTACCACGAGGATACGGTGGGATCCGCGCAGGACATCTTCTACCCACGGAATTTCCATACCAATGCAGTCACCCTGTCGGCCCGGTATGCGTTCTGACCGGAGCGGACGTGGAGTGGAAGCTGCGGAAGCAAGTGACATCATGAAGGAGGAGGATCGAATGAAGCTTGGGCTCATGCGGGTTGCTTTGGTTGTGTTTCTAGTGTTCGCCATGCTGCTCCTGGTACTTCCCGCCAGCCGTGCGGAGGACGCCGCGGGGCTGTACAAGTCGAAGTGCGCGATGTGCCACGGTCCGGACGGGAGCGGGAACACGCCGACGGGCAAGGCCATGAAGGTGACGGATCTGCGGTCCGAGGAAGTGCAGAAGAAATCGGACGCGCAACTGATCGAGATCACCACAAACGGCAAGGCCAAGATGCCGGCGTTCAAAGGGAAGCTCACCGAGCCACAAATCAAGGAACTGGTGGGATACATCCGCGAGCTGGCGAAGAAGAAGTAAGGCTTCCGCGCGCGGCGGGACGGGCTCACAGGGATTCCCGAGCCACGACAGCGGTGCCGGGGCCGGGAATCACGCGGTGGACTGCGGACCGTTGAGGGTGTGCCCGGGCGGACCGCGAAGGGAACCGGAATGGAAAGGGAAGAGACTCCGTCACTTCATGGACGGCGCCGGCTGATCGAGACGGTGCTGGGAGGCGGGCTGCTGGCCTCGATCGCTTCTTTTCTGTATCCGGTGATGCGCTACCTGATTCCCCCGCGGGTGGTGGACCTGGGAGGAGACCAGGTGGTGGCCGGCAAAGTGGGAGACCTGAAGCCCAACGGGGCGAAGATCTTCCGGTTCGGGACACGTCCGGCGCTGCTGGTGATGACCGCGGAGGGGGAATACCGCGCGCTTTCCGCGGTGTGCACGCACCTGGGGTGCACGGTGCAGTACCGGGGAGACCTGCACGAAATCTGGTGCGCCTGCCACAACGGGTTCTATGACCTGAACGGGCGCAACGTGAGCGGACCGCCGCCGCGGCCGCTGGAGGTCTACCAGGTGAACGTGCGGGGGGAAGAGATTTTCGTCAGCCGGAAACGGGAGTCCTGAAGTGGGGCCGATGGCGCGGGCGCGGGAATGGCTGGAGGAACGGATCCACTGGGCGGAGATCATCGCGCCGCTCAAGAAGAAGACGGTCCCGCGGCACAAACTCTCTCCGTGGTATTTCCTGGGCGGAATCACGCTGTTCCTGTTCATGATCCAGGTGTGCACGGGAATCCTGCTGCTGCTGTATTACCGGCCGGGAGCGAACGAGGCGTTCGAGAGCGTGCAGTACATCATGACGCGGGTGCAGTTCGGGTGGCTGGTCCGGTCGATTCACTCGTGGTCGGCGAACCTGATGATCCTGACGGCGTTCGCGCACATGTTCAGCGTGCTGTTCCTGCGGGCGTACCGGAAGCCGCGGGAGCTGACCTGGGTGAGCGGGATGGTGCTGCTGTTCCTGGCGCTGGGGTTCGGATTCAGCGGATACCTGCTGCCGTGGAACACGCTGGCGTTTTTCGCGACCAAGGTGGGCACGCAGATAACGGGGCAGGTGCCGGTGGTGGGCCACGCGATGATGGTGTTCCTGCGCGGGGGCGAGGACGTGACCGGGGCGACGCTGACGAGGTTCTTCGGCTTCCACGTGGCGGTGCTGCCGGGTATCACGGTGCTGCTGATCATGATCCATCTGGCGCTGGTGCAGTATTTCGGGATGAGCGTGCCGCCGGGCGTGGAGCAGCGCTGGAAGGAACACCCGGAAGAGGTGCGCGGCACAAAATTCTTCCCGAACTTCTTCCTTCGCGAACTGATGGCCTGGTACATCGCGCTGGGAGCGCTGGGAGCGCTGGCGGCCATCTGGCCGTGGGAGCTGGGAACGAAGGCGGACCCGTTTGGATCCGCGCCGGCGGGAATCCGGCCGGAGTGGTATTTCATGTTCATGTTCCAGACGCTGAAAAAGATTCCGGCGAGGCTGTGGTTCATGGATGGAGAAGTGGCGGGAATCCTGGTGTTCGGGGCGGCGGGAGCACTGTGGGTGCTGCTGCCGTTTTTCGACCCGGTGGCGAAGGGGCGCGGGAGGCGATTCGTGATGGGCGCCGGAGTATTTGCACTGGCGTACATCCTGGCGATGACGGTGTATGGATACGTGGCACAGTAGAGCGGGCCGGTGGATACTGGCGCTGGCGCTGGGCGCGGGGTTCTGCGCGCTTCCCGCGGGGGCGCAGCAGAACTCGTGCCTTGATTGCCACGGCTCGCTGGACCCGCCGCTGCAGGTGACCGCAGAGCAGTATGCGCGCGACATCCACGCACAGAAGGGGCTCAACTGCGCCAGTTGCCACGGAGGCGACCCCACCAAGGCGGACATGGATGCGATGAGCAAGAAGGCGGGGTTCCGCGGGAAGCCGGACCGGAAGCAGATACCGGAATTCTGCGGGAAGTGCCACTCGGATGCGGCGTTCCTGCGCCAGTACAATCCCTCGCTGCGCACGGACCAGTTGGCGCAATACAAGACGAGCGTGCACGGGCAGCGGCTGGCGCACGGCGATTCGAAGGTGGCGGTGTGCATCGACTGCCACGGGGTGCACGGGATCCGTCCGGCGAGCGACACGCGATCTCCGGTGAACCCGCTGAACGTGGCGCAGACCTGCTCGCACTGCCACTCCAACGCGGAGTACATGAAGGAATACAAAATCCCCACGGACCAGTTCGAGAAGTACAGCAAGAGCGTGCACCACGAGGCCATGACGGTGCGGGGGGACCTGAGCGCGCCGACGTGCACGACCTGCCACGGGAACCACGGAGCGGCGCCGCCGGGCGTGGGATCGGTGCGCAACGTATGCGCGACCTGCCATGTGTTCCAGTCGCAGATGTTCGACAAGAGCACGCACAAAGCGGCGTTCGAGAAGGCGGGACTGCCGGGGTGCGTGGTGTGCCACAGCAACCATGAAGTGAAGCATCCGACGGACGCCATGCTGAGCACGGGCCCGCAATCGGTGTGCGTGCGGTGCCACACTCCCGGGGACCGGTGCGATCAGGCCACAACGACGATTCACGCGGGGCTCACGCACCTGCAGGGGGCCATCCAGGAGGCGGACGCGGTGCTGGCGGTGGCGGAATCCTCCGGAATGGAAGTGAGCGAGGCGCGGCTGAATCAGGACCAGGCGCGGGACGACCTGACCAAGGCGCGGGTGACGATCCACAGCTTCCGGAAGGAACTGGTGAACCAGGATATTCAGGCCGGGCTGAAAGTGACGGCGGCAGACCTGGAGGCGGGGAAGGGGGCGCTGCGGGAGCGCGATTACCGGCGGGTGGGCCTGGCTGTTTCCGTGTTCTTCATTTTGATTGTGCTGCTCGGGCTGCGCGCATATATTCGGTTCATCGAACGGGAGCCGAATACATCCGAAGGAACGTCATGATCCCCGGGAGTCTCCGAAAGGCCCGCTAGCATGAACTTTTCCCAGCTCATCCGGATGTGGCTGCGGCCCATCTACTACTTTTCGCAGAATCCAGTGTCGCTGGCGGGTGTGGTGCTGACCACGAGTTCGGCGATCACGCTGCTGGCGTTCTGGTTCTACTTCATCGTGCTGCCGGGACCGGCGCACCCGTATCTGGGCATTCTGGTGTTCCTGATCCTGCCGGGCCTGTTCGTCCTGGGGCTGCTGCTGATTCCCATCGGGATCGTGGCGCGGCGGCGGGCTCTGAAGGCGCGCGGGGAACTGCTGCGGGACTATCCGCAGGTGGACTTCGCGCTGCCGGGAGTGCGGCGGAGCATGAGCCTGGTGGGGGCGCTGACGTTTGCGAATTTCTTTCTGATCGGGACGGCGTCGTACCAGGGCGTGAGCTACATGGACTCGACGCAGTTTTGCGGTCTGACCTGCCACACGGTGATGGCGCCGGAATACACGGCGTACCAGAATTCGCCGCACTCGCGGGTGGAATGCGTGGCGTGCCACATCGGGCCGGGGGCGTCGTGGTTCGTGCGGTCGAAGCTCTCGGGGCTGCGGCAGGTGTATGCAGTGATCTTCCACACGTATTCGCGGCCGATTCCGTCGCCGGTGAAGTACCTGCGGCCGGCGCGGGAGACCTGCGAACAGTGCCACTGGCCGCAGCGGTTTACGGGGGACAAATTCCTGGTGAAGGTGAAATACCAGGACGACGAGAAGAACACGAAAGTGACCACGGTGCTGCTGATGAAGGTGGGAGGAGTGACCTGGCAGGGTCGGGAAGGAATCCACGGGAAGCACCTGGAGACGGCGTCGCGGATCCATTACATCTCGATCGACCCGGAGCGAATGGTGATTCCGGTGGTGAACTACGTGACGGACAGCGGGAAGACCATCAGCTTCGTTTCCACCGACATCAAGACCACGCCGGAACAACTGGCCAAAGGCGAGCACCGGGAGATGGACTGCGTGGACTGCCATAACCGGCCGACGCATGCGTTCGAACTGCCGGAAAGCGGAGTGGACAAGCAGATGGCCAGCGGGCGGATCAGCCCGGAGCTGCCGTTTATCAAGAAGAAAGCGGTGGAACTGCTGAAGGCGAATTATGCGGACCGGGACACGGCGCGGCAGCAGATCATCCAGGGGATCGATGACTTCTACCGGACGAGCTATCCGCAGGTGTATGCGACGCGGAGGGCGCTGGTGCAGCAGTCGGCGGAAGAGGTGGCAAACCTGTACCTGCGCAATGTGTTTCCGGCCATGCGCGTGACCTGGGGCTCGCACCCGAACAACATCGGACACATGGATTCGCCGGGATGTTTCCGCTGCCACGACGGGAGCCATACGAGCGCGGACGGGCAGACGATTCCGAACGACTGCGGGACGTGCCATACGCTGCTGGCCATGGAGGAGCCGAATCCCAAGATCCTGGAGGAATTGGGGATGCAGGGGAACCACTGAGCTGCATGGAACGGCGGCAGGCCCGGGGAGCAGCGGCCGCCGGCCCCGCGCAGCCTGGGCCGGCGTGAGGAGAAGCCCCGCCGGGAATCAGGCGTGATTCTTGCCACGGACGCAAGTGAGGTAAGTCACAGCCCGGGAGAGACGGATTTGCGACGCTAGGACGTTCCCGCAAGGGCCGACCGCCCCGATGACAGGCTGCGCCGAATCCGGAACCCCGCCCGTCCGCTCCAAGCGCGTCTTCCCCGCATGGCCGCTGCTGTGCGCCAGCCTGGTGTGGCTCTGCCTGATCTTTCCGCGGCCGAGCGTAGCGGACGGGGGGCGCGGCCGAGCGGCGCAGAACCCGGATGCCGACTGCCTGGCATGCCACTCCCAGCCGGAGCTGAAGAGCGAGAAGGGCCGGAGCGTGTACGTGGATCCGGCGAAACACAAGGCCAGCGTGCACGCGGAAGTGACCTGCGTGACCTGCCACACGGACATTCACGAATTTCCGCATCCCGCGAAGGTGAAGAAGGTGGAGTGCGCCACCTGCCACACGGACGAAGCGGCGGCAGTGCCGAAGAGCGCGCACGGGGCGCTGGAGCCGGGGGCATGCCAGACCTGCCACGGAAGCGCGCACGACGCGCAACCGGCGGCCACGCTGATTCCGCGGCTGTGTTCGCAATGCCATGCGGCGGAGGTGAAGGAACTGCAATCCAGCGTGCACGGGGCGGCGGCGAAAAACGGGGACGCGCAGAGCCCCGGATGCCAATCGTGCCACGGGCCGATTCACGCGGTGTTGCCGCCGGATGACCCCAAGTCCACGGTGGCCAAGAAGAATCTGCCGGACACGTGCGGGGCGTGCCACTCGAATCCGGAATTTCTGGCGAAACACCACATACCGTTCGCGCACCCGGTGGAGGCGTACCGTTCGAGCGTGCACGGGCGTGCGGTGGCGGCGGGAAACACGGCGGCGGCGAGCTGCGCGGATTGCCACGGGAACCACAACATCCTGCCGGACCAGGACGCGCGATCGCCGATCAACCACTGGAACGTGCCGAAGACGTGCAGCCAGTGCCATTCCGAGGTGGCGAAACTCTACGGGCAGAGCATCCACGGGCAGGCGGTGGCGCGAGGCTCACCGGATGCGCCGGTGTGCACGGACTGCCACGGAGAGCACCGCATCCTGGCGCCGCAGGAGGCGCAGTCGCTGGTGAACCCGGCGCGGGTTTCGACGGTGACGTGCGGGCGGTGCCACGGAAATGAGCTGCTGAACGCGCGGTACAACCTTCCGGTGGACCGAGTGCCGACCTATGCGGACAGTTACCACGGGCTGGAGTCGAGGGCGGGAGGACAGACGGTGGCGAACTGCGCGTCGTGCCACGGGGTGCACGACATCCTGCCGTCGAGCGACGCGCGATCGACAATCAACCCGGCGAACCTGGCGCACACCTGCGGGAAATGCCATCCGGGGGCGGGGACGCGGTTTGCCATCGGTCCGGTGCACGTGCTGCCGACCTCGGCGAACGAGACGCCGGTGGTGCGCTGGATACGGCTGGCCTACTGGCTGATGATCCCGCTGGCGGTGGGATTCATGCTGCTCCACCATGCGCTCGATTTTTTGAAGAAACTGCGGCGGGCGAGGCCGCGGATGGAGAGCGGAGAAGAGCTTCCGCGCATGAACCTGAACTTCCGCATCGCGCACTGGCTGGTGATGGCGAGCTTTCCGGTGCTGGTGATCTCCGGGTTTGCGCTGAAATATCCGGATGCGTGGTGGGCGGCGCCGCTGGTCATGTGGGAGAGCCATCTGTTGTTCCGCGGCCTGGTGCACCGGGTGGCGGCGGTGGTTCTGCTGGCCGCGGTGGGATACCACGTGATTCATCTGATCCGCGTACGGCGCGACCGGGCCATTCTGCGGCACATGATTCCGGGGATAGGGGACGCACGGGCGCTGGCGCGCATGCTGGAGTACAACCTGGGGCTGGCGGACACGCCGCCCACGTTCGGGAAGATCAACTACGTGGAGAAGGTGGAGTACCTGGCGTTCCTGTGGGGGACGGCGGTGATGGCCGTCTCGGGATTCGCGCTGTGGTTCGTGAATTTCGTGCTGCGGCATTTTCCGAAGTGGGTGACAGACGCGGCCACGACGCTACACTTCTACGAGGCCATCCTGGCCACGCTGGCCATCCTGATCTGGCACATGTACACGGTGATTTTCGATCCGGACGTGTATCCCATGGACCGCGCGTGGCTGACGGGGAAGGCATCGGCCGACCACCTGCGCCATACGCGGCCGGAATACTACGAAGAGCTGCGCAAAGCGGAAGAACGGGCGGAGAGACAGAAGCGGGAAGAGGCGGAAAAGAAACAGAAGGAGCCGGAGGGTTCCGGAAAGAAGCCGAAGGAACCCGGCGAGGCCGGCGCGGAGCAGTCGCGGGATTCGTGAATGTACGGCCGGGGCCGGACCCGAAGCGGGGAGGCCGCGGGAGCCAGGGTACGGAAAGGCGCATCACAAAAAAAGGAGCGGAGAAACATGAACAGCAGGATGGCAGGAGCAGCAGTCATCGCATTGGCGGCCGCGGTAATGGTGTTCACGCCGCGGAGTTCAGGGGCGGCGGAAGACGGCGCAGCGCTCTTCAAGACGAAGTGCGCGGTGTGCCACGGAGCCAACGGGGAAGGGAAGCCGGCGCTGAAAGCACCCAGCCTGGTGTCCGAGGATGCCAAGAAGAAATCGGATGCCGAGCTGACGGACATGATCGCCAACGGGGGCAAGGAGAAGAAAGCCGCCCACGCGTTTTCGAAGAAGGGCGTGAACGAGGACCAGGTGAAGGCCCTGGTGGCGTACATCCGGGAACTGCAGAAGAAGTAGGCGCAGCTTCCGTTCGGCCCGAGCGTCTGGGAACCAGGCGGGCCCGTGCAGCCGGCAGAACGCCGCCGGGCTCGCTGGGTTCCGCTGGAGGTGTCCATGCGCATCACGGAATTGAACGGACCGGAGTGCCGGGAAGTGCTGACGCGCCAGGGGGTGGGCCGGCTGGCGTGCGCGCGCGAGAACCAGCCGTATATCGTGCCCATCTACTATGCCGCGGAGGATGACTGCCTGTATGGTTTCGCGACGGCGGGGCGGAAGATTGACTGGATGCGGACGAATCCGCGGGTGTGCGTGCAGGCGGATGAGATCCGCAGTCCCTCGGAGTGGCAGAGCGTAATCGTCCTCGGCCGGTACGAGGAATTGTCCGACGACGAGAGGCACGGGCAGGCCAGGAAGCGCGCGATTGGCCTGCTGGCCCGCCGCGAATCCTGGTGGAAGGGAGCGTACGCCGCCGACCAGCTCCGGCAGCACAGCGGCGACCCGGTGCCGGTCGTGTTTTGCGTGCACATCAGCGAGATTACCGGGCACCGGGCCGAACCCGATCCGGCACAGCAGTCCGTCGAACCGCCGGGGCGGTAGTGGCGAAGGGATCCCCGGGACGCGCGCCGGCGCGGCGAGCGCGAGCGGCAGGAATGTGATGCCAATCGTGCGCGCGCTCGATTAGACTGGTGCCGTTCCCAGCGCGGGAACCGCCCGCCATCCACGGCGGCCAGGGCCAGCCCGCCGCGAAATGATCTTCCTGATCGCGAACGCGCCATCGGCAGACCAAAGCGCCTACGTATGGTGCGGGGCGGCGGCGCGCTCCGCGTGGCCGGGCCTGTGGGCAGTGGCCGCGGCGCTGCTGATGGGCGCCGCGTATGGCGCGGCATGGCTGCGGTGGGGCAGGGGAGAGAAGCGCGCCCGAATCGGATATTTTGCCGCGGGGCTGGCGGTATGGAGTTTGACGCTGAGCGGCCCGCTGGAAACGCTGGCGCTCGATCGGCTGTATTCCGCGTATATCCTGCAACAGATCCTAATCGTGACGGTGGTGTGTCCAGCGTTGGTCGCGGGGGTGGCGCCGTGGATGTTGCGGCCGCTGCTGGGGTCAGGGTTGCTGCGCAGGGCGTTTGGATTTGTGACGCGGCCGGGCGTGAGCTTTGCGGTGTTTGCGTGTGTGTTCACCTCGATTCATGTGCCGTCGTTCTGCAACCTGGTGTGCCAGGTGCATCCGTTCTATCACGCGGTGCGCCTGAGCCTGTTTGTGGCGGGACTGCTGCTGTGGTGGCCGCTGGCGAGTCCTGTGGCGGAATTTCCGCGGCTGTCGCAGCCGATGCAGGGGCTCTACCTGCTGGGGGTCATGCTGGTGATGACGGCCGTGGGGGCTCCGGTGACGCTGGCGGAAACGGTGCTCTATCACTTCTACTCCGGCGGAGTCCATCCCCTGGGACTCTCGCCGCTGGAGGACCAGGTGCTCGGGGGTCTGCTGATGTGGGTGGTGCAGGGGATCATCCTGACGGCGGCGGCGACGATTATTTTTGTCCGCTGGCTGAGCGGAACGCAGAGGAATCTGCAGGTTCCCGCAGCGGATAGCTACCGTCCGCGGGTGTAGCGCGCGTGGGGGCGCGGCTAGTGGGCCGCGGGGGCGGAGGGCTTCTGGGCTTCTCCCACCACCTGCTGGGCGGCCACGCCCGCGGGGGCCTGACCGGGGGGATGCAGGGTCTTCAGAAAAGCGACGAGAGCGGTGGTTTCCGCAGGGTTCAGATTCTTACCATAGGCGGGCATGTTGCCGCCGCCCTGGATGACCTGGCGGATCAATTGATCGGGGGCGAGGCGGAGAGCCACGTCGTCGAGGGCCGGGCCGCGCATGCCGCCCTGTCCCTCGAGGGAATGGCAGTTGCGGCATTGCTTGCCTTGAAAGACGAGCGCGCCCTGGCGTTCCAGTGCGGTGCGATTCTTCAGGAATTTCTGCGGGACGGGCATGCCGCTCCAGGCTTCCATGACCGGGCTCCAGGGCGCGTGCTCGGAGAGTTGCGTGAGGGTGCCCCAGCCGACGACGACCAGGAGGATGGTCATGACGGCGACGGGCCGGCGGCGCCAGCTCTTTTCGCCCTCGCCGGAAACGAACGGAAGCAGCAGGAGGATGGCCACGCCGACGAGAGGACCGACGAACAGGGCGGCCGTCTCCATCCAGGGAGGCAGAAGCGAGAGCGTGGCGTAGAGCCAGAGGAAAAAGAAATCGGGCTTCGGGGCGGTCTGGATGATGGTGGGGTCCGGGCGCCCGCCGGGACCGAAGGGGCCGAAATAGGCGGCGCAGGCCGCCACACACATGAGGATGAAGGCGGCGAAGAACATGTCCTTCCACACGGCTTCGGGGACGAAGGGAATGCCGTCTTTGTGGGTGAGCTCGTGATATTCCTTCAGATAGGTGGAACGGCGGACGACGCGGCCGGGCATGGGCCACTCGTTGACGCCAAGTTTGAGGACCATCAGCACGTGGGTGCCGATGAAGGCGACCAGGAGCACAGGGAGAATAAAGACGTGCATGGCGAAGAATCGCGAGAGGGTGGCGCCGGCGATGATGGGTCCACCGAGCATGAGGTGAACCAGGGGCGGCCCGATGAGGGGAGCGCGGCTGGTGATGGAGGCGCCAATGCCGAGGCCCCAGTAGGCGTCCTGGTCGAAGCGAAGAACCTGGCCGGTGAAGGCCATGCCCAGGGTCATGACCAGCAGGAAGACGCCGAGAATCCAGGTGAGCTCGCGGGGATATTTGTAGGCGCCGAACCAGAGGACCTGAACCATGTGGACGAGGACAATGGCCACCATGAATTCGGAACCCCAGCCGTGGAGGGCGCGGATGTACCAGCCGAGCGTGACGTCGTGGTTGAGCACCTGGAGGCTGTTCCAGGCCTCGCCGGCCGAGGGCACGTAGATGCTGGAGAGCAGGATGCCGGTGCCGATCTGGAGGATGAAGAGAACCACGGCGGCGCTGCCGAAGACGTAGAACCAACTGGCCGTCTTGCGGGGGACGGGATGCCCGGCGGATTCGCGCAGAGTGGCGCCGACCTGCAGGCGCGCGTCCAGCCACTCGCCGATTTGTCCGATCAGGCGCACTGGCCTTTGCCGCCTTCCGTGTTTGCCGCGCTGCCTCCGGGCGTGGGCAATTCGCCGGCCTGGATGAGCAGCTTTTCATTCTCGATGCGATAGTGCAGCTCGAAGAGACCACGCTCGGGAGGGCCGGAAGCGCGCGAGCCGTCCTCGTAGTAGACGCCGCCGTGGCAGGGACAGAGGAAGAGCCCGGATTGGGGGAACCAGCGGACGGGACAGCCGAGGTGCGCGCAGTTGGAGGCGAATACCTGGAAGCGGGGACCTTCGATGTGGCGCACCCAGCAGGCAATGTCCGCAGTCGTGCCGTCCCAGGCGTTGACGACGGGATTGCGATAGGTGGCCAGGCGCGTCTGCCCGGCGGGAAATTCACCCAGGCTGCCCAGCGGGATCCAGGACTGGTAGGCGCCGCGCGCGGCGTGGCTGGCCGGGGACAGAATATAGCGCACGATGGGAATGGCCAGGACCGCGGCGGCGATGCCGTTGAGCAGCAGGCCCAGTTTCATCAATACCGTGCGCCGGGAGGTACCTTGGGACTCGCTCATCGCGTCTCTCCTGCCGTTTTCTGCTGGTTGGGATAGGGCTGGCCAGGAAATGCGGGCCGCTGCGCGGCGAGCCAGGCCACCACATCGCTGATGTCCTGAGGCGACATGGGCCGCCCGGGCACGTTGCCGCGCCAATCGGGGGCTCCCAATTCCGGGCGACCGACGATCACGAGCGTGCGCAGCTCCTGGTCGGGGACGAGAGCCAGAAAGGAACCGTCCACGATGGAGCTGCCCTTGGCGCTGCCGCGCCCGCCCGGCCCGTGGCAGGAAGCGCAAAAGGTGGAGTAGACCTCCGCGCCGTGCTGGGCGTTGCCGGGAGCGGGGGCCGAGTAGGGCGGCGGAGTCGCCCCCTGCAGGGCGTTGGGTTTGGCCCAGCGCGAGCGGATCCCCGACACGATGATGTCAACTTGCCGTGTGGTGAGCATTCCGCCGGAGCTGCGGGCAAACGCCGACATGGGCGTTCCGGGAATTCCGTTGGAGGCGACGCGGCGCAGGGTCTCGTCGTCCACAATGGCGAGGTAGACGGGATCGGCGAGAGCCAGCGCGGCGCCGCCTTTGCCGTCTTCGCCGTGGCAGCCGGAGCAATTTTGCCGGTAGAGGGTCTCGAAATCGGTGACTTCGCTCGGTGCGATGACCTCCGGCCCCGGGCCGGGTTTTCCGGGCGCGCGGTCGCATGCGGCGAGGGCCAGGAGGGCCACTGCCAGCGATCCGCAAATGAGGTGCGCGCCGCGCATCAGTCCTTGCCGCCGTGTCGTTCTTCCATGGCGCCGGGCATTTCGATTCCGGCACGCAGGGCGAAGGGGACGAGCTGCCTGGTGGGCCTGCGATCCTGGCGTTTGACGACGAGCCCGGCCAGCACGCCGAAGGCGCACTGCGAGGCGATGAACCAGCGCCAGTCGATGCGCTGGTCGAGGAGCGGGTTCAGCATTCCGAGAATCGTGTGCAGCAGGCCGGTCCACATGAACGGGGCAATCACTCCGCCGAGCAGGATGGGCCGGCGGGGGAACATGGGCAGCATGGCGCCATAGAGCAGGCCGACGAGCAGGGAGGTGATCAGGTGGATTGCCGAGGCCAGCAGAAAGCTGTCCATGTGGAAACCGTAGAGCGATTCCGGACCCATTTTGATGGACTGGGCATACACGGTGGCGGCCAGCAGGTTGATGGGATACCAGATGCTGTGTTGCTTCAAAACACCGTAGAGGCAGGCGAGAACGGCCATGCCCACGCTGCCGGCCAGTCCGCCTTTGATTCCGGCGGAGATGGGATAGGTTTCCAGGGGCAGGAGAGCGCGGGCGAGCTCGGGAGCGAGCGGGAATCGCTCCACTTCGCGCCGCGTGGAGACGACCACCATGGGAGCCACGGCGTCGACGGGAACCACATGGTGCTTCTCGTGGGGCAGCACTTCGCGGAACCAGCCGACGCATCCGGCGAGGGTGAGAATCGCGCCGAGGACGCTGACGGCGGCGCTGGTGACCAGCCCGCCAAACAGCAGCGTGCAGCCGAAGGCCAGAACGATGGGCCAGGCGGTGGGAGACGGGAGGGTGACGCCGCCCTGGGGGTCCGCGCCGTGCTCCGAATGTGAATCCGTGCCGGACATGATTTCGATCCGTGCGCCTTTCCGCGCGGCCGCTAGCGGCCGACGATGTACACCACGGTGAATACAACGACCCAGACCGCATCCACGAAGTGCCAGTAGAGCGAGAAGACCTCCGCCTTTTCCGAGTGCTGCGCCTGCACTTTGCCCATGAGGGCGAACAGGAGACCGAGCAGCAATCCCAGGAGCCCGACGCAGACGTGGAAGGCGTGCAAACCCACGAGCGAGTAATAGGTGGTGCCGAACAGGTTGGTGCTGATGGTCAGACCCTTCTCGTAAATCAGGTGACGCCATTCGAGTCCGGTGGCGACGATGAAGATGGCGCCGAGCGCAAAGGTGGCGAACCAGAGGGCGGTGAACATTCCGATCTGCGCTTTTCGCAGAGCGGCCAGGGCGTAGTGAATGGTCAGACTGCTGGAGAGAAGGCAGATGGAGGCGAAAATCGGCATTTCCAGCACTTCGCGCGGAGTGGGACCGCTGATGCTCTTGCCGATGTAAAAAAGATAGGCGACGACGAAGATGAGGAAGATGGCGGACTCCGCCACGATCAGGGTGGCCATGCCCACAGTGCCGCGATAGGGCAGAACCCATTGCGGTTCCGCTGTCTGCGCCGCTGCTTCCGCTTCGCTCACGGAGCCCTTCCTCCTATTCGTACTTCCAGTCCGGATCTTCCGGATGTTTCAGGTCCCACAGCGGCCGCCGGCTGTGGACGGCGGGGACCTCGGCAAAGTTGTAGGCCGGGGGCGGCGAGACGGTGGACCACTCGAGGGTCCAGGCGTCCCAGGGGTCGTTACCGGCTGGACGCCCCTTGAACCAGGACCAGGCGAGATTGGCCACAAAGGCGAGGATGCCCAGGGCCTGGAAGAGCACGCCGATGGTGACGATGAGGTTCCAGGTCTCCCAGCCGCGTCCGGCTTCATAGGTGTAAATCCTGCGGGGCATGCCCAGCAGGCCGGGAATGTGCATGAAATCGAAGGTCAGGTGGAAACCGATGACGAAGAGCACAAAGTGGAGCCGGGCCAGCCACTCGTTGTACATCCGCCCGGTGACTTTGGGATACCAGTAATAGAACGCGCCAAACACGGAGAAGAGGATGCCGCCCACGATCACGTAATGGAAATGGGCGACCACGAAGTAGGAATTGCCGAGCTGCCAGTCGAAGGGAGCGGCGGCCAGCATCACGCCGGTGAGGCCGGCGATGAGGAACTGGAACAGGAAGGCGATGGAGAACAGCATGGGGGCCTTGAAAATGAGCTTGCCGCCCCACATGGTGGCCAGCCAGTTGAAGATTTTGATTCCGGTGGGTATTCCCACGATCAGGGTGGAGATGGTGAAGAAGCTGTTGGCGTAGGAATCCATCCCGACGGTGAACATGTGGTGCGCCCAGACGCTGAGGCTGACGAAGGCGATGCACACGGAGGCGCCCACCATCACGGGGTAGCCGAAGATCGGTTTCCGCGAGAACACGGGAATGATTTCGGAGATGAATCCGAAGCAGGGCATGATGAGCACGTAGACTTCCGGATGGCCGAAGATCCAGAAGAAGTGCATCCAGACGACCGCCGAACCGCCTGCCTGTGTATCGAAGAAGTGCGAGCCCACGTAGCGGTCCAGCATGAGCATGGCCTGCGCGGCAGTGAGGGGAGAAACGGCGAGGATGACGAGCGCGGCGGTGACCAGCATGAGCCAGGCCAGCAGCGGCATGCGGCCCATGGTCATTCCCTTGCAGCGCATGCAGACGATGGTGGCGATGAAATTGACGGCCGTGCCGATGCTGCCGAACCCGGAGACGAGGATTCCGAGGGTCCAGAAATCCGTGCTGTGGCCGGGAGAGAAGGGCAGGGAGGTGAGCGGGGCGTAGGCGAACCAGCCCACATCGGGGGCGCTGCCGGCACCGTACAGGCCGCTGCCGCCCAGAAAACTGAAATACAGCAGCAGGCCGCCGAAAGCCATGACCCAGAAGCTCCAGGCATTCAGCCGGGGGAAGGCCATGTCGCGTGCGCCGATCATGATGGGCACCAGGTAGTTGCCCATGCCGAAAAGCAGCGGCATGGCCACGAAGAA
>Ga0335081_10004571_pt1 | contig 21814 bp, 13 predicted proteins | sample Lox_Sample_35_FD_206713 | JGI IMG/M metagenome (GOLD analysis project Ga0335081, IMG submission 206713) | Soil microbial communities from Loxahatchee National Wildlife Refuge, Florida, United States - Lox_Sample_3.5 | ecosystem: Environmental > Terrestrial > Soil > Wetlands | place: USA... | reverse complement strand
CGTGCACTTGTACGTGGAGGACGGGCGGAGCTTCGTGCGCCGCAGCACCGACAGGTACCAGGTGGTGCAGGCGACGCTAGTGGATACCTGGGCGTCGACCGCGGCGGGCGCGTTCGCGCTGTCGGAGAACAACCTGTACACTACCGACGCTTTCCGCGACTATTTGTCGCACCTCACCGACGACGGCGTGGCCGTGTTCACGCGCTGGGGATTCCAGCCGCCGCGGGAATCGCTGCGTCTGATTTCGCTTGCCATGGCGGCGCTGCGCCAACTGGGTGAACGGGAGCCGTGGCGCCACGTGATCGTAGGGCGCGAGGGTTCGGTGGAAGGATGGGGCGCGCGCGATACGGTCCTGATTGCGCGGAAACCGCTCAACCAGGCGGATATCGGCCGCGCCCGTACACTGTTCCAAGCGGCGAGCATGGAAGCCGTGTATCTTCCGGGGTTCGACGTGCGGAATGCGTTCCACGATCTCCTGCTCAGCGCGAATCCCGAAGAGTACGAGAGCAACTACACCTTCGACATCTCACCGGTCAGCGACAACCGGCCGTTCTTCTTCTATACCGTGCAACCCCGCGACTTGTGGCAGTTCGTCAGAACCGCCTCGCGCGCGAGCGCCGACTTTAAAGCCGTCAACCAGGCGGTTCCGCTGCTGTTCGGTTTGTTGGCGGTGAGCCTGGTGGCGACGGTGTTGATCCTGGTCCTGCCGCCGATCGTGCTGGGTACCCGCCTGCCGCGGCAGAAGGGCGTGGCCGGCTTCCTGACGTACTTCTTGTTCATCGGCCTTGGCTACATTCTGATCGAGGTTGGGCTGATCCAGAAATTCGTGTTGTTCCTCGGCCATCCTACCTACGCCTTGACGGTGGTGATCTTCTCCATGCTGACCTCCAGCGGGCTGGGCAGTTTCGCCAGCCGCACGCTGTTGGAAAGGAACGAAGGCCGGTGGATCAAGGCGCTCGGCTGCGTGGCGTTGCTGGCAGCGGTGTTGGCGGCCGTGTTGTCGGGGTTGCTTGCGGTGCTGGTGTGGCTGCCTCTGCCGCTTAAGATGGCGATAACGGTGGCGTTGATCGCACCGCTCGGCTTCACGATGGGCATGCCTTTTCCCACCGCGCTACGGCGCCTGGAGGAATGGCACCCGCCGTCGGTACGGTGGGCGTGGTCGTTGAATGCGGCTGCCAGCGTGATGGGTTCGGTGGGCGCGCTGGTGTGCGCGATCTACCTCGGACTGATTCAGACTCTGATCATGGGCGGCCTGTTCTACCTGGCGGCGCTGGCGGTGGTCAGCCGCGTTCGAGCCGCCGAAACGCCGGCACTGGCGCCGGGTCCCGGACGCGTGGTCCTCGGGAACTAATTCAAGCCGAATAACATCCTCTGCGGTCTCGTCCAGGTTCATGCCAACGAACCACCGGAACAGCATGCTGTAGTCGATCTCTTCCATCAGCAGAGCTCGCTGCGGACCGAGTACAGCATCTGAATCAATTGCGCCCGTAGCAGTTTCTCCGGCGGGATCGACGGCCGACCCGTCTTGGCGCACATGCCATCAAACCGCTCCGACATGTGCTGCAATGCTTCGTCGGCCATCGCGCGAATCTTGCGGAGCGGGTGATCCTCCCGAACCCGCTGTTCCGGCGACAAGTAGCCGTACATGTCCGCCTGCTGCTGATCGTGGCCGCGCATGCAGAATAGACGAATAGAACGTGGCGACAGTAACCTGTTTCCTGCTGGCCCAGTCGTAAAATACCTCTGAAGCAGGCGAAACGTGGAGATCGAAACCAGACAGGCTGCCTTATGCCTCATCCAGCATCGCAATGCGTTCCTGGTCGCGGAAATTCAAGATCCGCAAACCAATCTTGTCCTCCACCGACCCCCCGGAGGCGGTGTTGAGGAAGGTGAAACACCCGAGCAGGCTGTTCGCCGCGAACTGCGAGAAGAACTTGGCATCACGCTGACGGCCGTTCTGCAACTCGGAGCGGTCGATCACGTGTGGTTCTGGAACGGTCGCGAGGTTCGGGAGCGCGCTTGGCTGTTTCTGGCAAGCTCATCCGACGATGTAGGTCTGAGCCGTGGAGAATGCCCCGAACTAGTCGAAGCCGACGGTCAGCGTATAAAGACGGTCTGGCGCCCGATCGAAGAGAGCATCGCATCGCTCCCACCGCTTTGCCCCGCCCGGATCGCGGAATCCCTGAGATGACTGCTGCTGTGGCCGTTTTTCCGCAACCTGCTCTAGATGTTCGAGCCTCGCTATAGAAGGCGCAACTCGATCGGAAAGCGGCAGCGCACGAAATCTCCAGGCTTGGTCTCCGGGTTGAACCGCACTCCGGCATCTCGGCTTTTTTGATATAGTTGACACGAAATCCCTGTACTTCTGAATCGCGAAAGGAAGGTGTCTGGTGAGTTCTAAGAAAGGGTTCTCCCGCCGCGGGTTTCTCAGCGGAGTGGGGATCGGAACCGGCGCGCTGGGAACGGGGCTGCTGGAACGGGCCGCCGAAGCCGCGCCGGCCGGCGCCACGGTGGCGGGTCCGGGGCCGGTGCCGATCACGCTCAACGTCAACGGAAAACCCGTCAATCTGACCGTCGAGCCGCGAGTCACGCTGCTCGACGCTCTCCGCGATCACCTGGATCTGACCGGCGCGAAAAAGGTCTGCGACCGCGCGGTTTGCGGCTCCTGCACGGTCATCGTCAACGGCAAGTCGGTATATAGCTGCACCATGCTGGCGATCGACGCGCAGGGCAAGAACATCGAGACCATTGAAGGCATCACCAGCCCGGAGAAGATGCACCCGGTGTCACAGGCATTCTGGGACAACGACGCGCAACAATGCGGTTACTGCACCCCGGGATTCGTGATGGCCTGCAAAGGCTTCCTCGACGAACATCCCAACCCCAGTCCCGACGACGTGAAGCACGGCTTGGGCGGCAACCTGTGCCGCTGCGGCACCTACATGGGTGTGCGCGCCGCCGTGTTGCAGGCCGCGAAAACCATGAAAGGAGGAGCGAAAAATGGCTAACACTCCCGACTATAGCTGGCCGCCGAGAGAGAAGCGGAAGGTGATCGGCCAGCGCATCAAGCGCGTGGACGGTCCCATGAAGTCCACCGGGCGGGCGCGGTACGCTTCGGACACCAAGGTCAAGGACATGCTCTACGGCGTGTACAAGGCCTGCCCGCACGCTCACGCCAAGGTGACCAGCGTCGATACCGGCGATGCCGAGAAGATGCCGGGCGTGAAGGCCGTGCACGTCATGGCCCCGGCCGGAACCGAGATCCAGTGGCAGGGCTGGGAGGTGGCGGCGGTGGCGGCGACCACGGAGGACCAGGCCCGCGACGCGGCCCGCGCCATCAAGGTGGAATACGAGGTGATGCCGCACCTGGTCAGGGAAGACGACCTCTCCAAGGCGGGATCGCGCGCCCGGCAGGGCGGCGAGCAGCATCAGGGGGACCCTGACAAGGCCTTCCAGGAAGCGGAAACGGTTTCCGAAGGCGAGTACGGCATTCCGGTGGTGACCCATTGCTGCCTGGAAACGCACGGCCAGGTGGTCCAGTGGCAGGGCGACAACGTCGCGGTGTGGCCGTCGACACAGAATGTGACCCAGTACGCCGGCACCCTGGGCGGCGATTTGAAAGTGCCCGCGACGAATATCAAGGTCGCGATGGACTACATCGGCGGCGGATTCGGCAGCAAGTTCGGGCCGGATGCCTGGGCTACGGTAGCAGCCAACCTGTCGAAGAAGGCGGGCGGGCGCCCGGTGCGCCTGTTCCTGGAACGCGACATGGAGCAGATGATCGCGGGGAACCGGCCGTCGGTGTTCGCCAAGATCAAGATCGCCGGCAAGAAGGACGGAACCATCACGGGATGGGAATCGGCTTCGTGGGGCACGGGAGGCTTCCAGCAATCCGGGCCGCCGCCGCAGCCGTACATCTACCGTGCCGATCCGCTCAACTACCGGTCGGTGCATACGTCGGTTTCGGTGAATGCCGGCGCCAGCCGCGCCTGGCGGGCGCCGGGCAACCAGCAGGCGTCGCTGCTGACCTGCTGTGCGATTGACGACTTTGCCGCCAAGATCGGGATGGACCCGATCGAGGTATTCAAGATCAACGCGCGGTACGCTCCAGCGGCGCGCGTGGATCTCTACCGCATCCAACTGGACACGGCGGCGGAGCTATCGGACTGGAAGAAGCTGTGGCATCCGCGCGGGCAGAGCGGCTCCGGCGCGGTCAAGCGCGGGATGGGAGTGGCGATTGGCGCATGGAACGGGATGGGCCATACGAGCCAGTGCCGCACCACGATTCACCCGGACGGTTCGGTGCTGGTGGAGATCGGCACACAGGATCTGGGCACCGGAACGCGGACGGTTATCACGCAGGTGGCAGCGGAGAGCCTGGGGCTGAATATCAGCCAGATCAAGCTAGCCATCGGCCGGAGCGACCAGCCGCCGGACAACGCTTCCGGCGGATCGACCACGGTGGGCGGCGTTTCGACCTCCACTCGCAAGTCGACGGTGAACGCGCTGGCAAAGCTGTTCGAAACCGTCGCGCCGTCGTTGGGAGCGCAACCGGAGGACCTGGAAGCCGTGGGCGGCAAGATCCAGGTGAAGGGCACGCCGGCGAAGAGCCTGGCGTGGAAGGACGCCTGCCGCAAGCTGGGGACCAGCTCGATCTCCGAGATGGGCACCTTCAACGGCCGCGACGGAGGCAACCTGTTAACGGGCGGCGCCGGTGGCGCGCAGGTGGCGGACGTTTCGGTGGACACCGAGACGGGCATCGTCAAGATCAACAAGTACGTGGCCGTGCAGGATTGCGGACTGGTGATCAATCCGAAGCTGGCCGAGAGCCAGGTATACGGCGCGATCACTATGGGGATCGGCACGGCGCTCTTCGAAGAGCGCATCATGGACCAACAGACCGGGCAGATGCTGAACGCCGATATGGAGTTTTACAAGCTGGCCGGGATTGCGGACATCGGCGAGATCGTGGTGCACATGGACATCCGGCCGGAGAACGACAGCCGCGGGGTAATCGGGCTGGGCGAGCCGCCGGCGATTCCGATTTGCGCCGCGATCTCGAACGCGGTAGCCAACGCCATCGGGGTGCGCGTGCCGCGGATTCCGATGACGCCGGATCACGTGCTGAACGCACTGGAAGGGAGGAACGCATAAATGCAATCCTTCGCTTATGCCAATCCAACCACGCTGCAGGAAGCCCTTGGACAACTGAGCGCCCGCTGGGGCGAGGCGGACGTGCTGGCGGGCGGAACCGACCTGATCAGCGCCATGAAAGAACGCCTGCACACGCCGAAACGCGTGGTGAACATCAAGAACCTGAAGGAACTGGAAGGCATCCAAAAGACCGCGGACGGTCTGCGGATCGGCGCGCTGGTCACCATGGATGACCTGGCGACGAACGCGGACGTGCGGGCCTCTTACAAATCCCTGGCTGATGCGGCGGGGGGCATTCCCAGCCCGCAGATCCGCCACGTGGGAACCGTTGGCGGCGACTTGTGCCAGCGGCCGCGGTGCTGGTATTACCGCGGCGGCTTCGGCCTGTTGGCCACCAAAGACGGCAAGCCGTTGGTGCCGGATGGCGAGAACAAGTACCACGCCATCTTCGGCGACGGCCCGGCATATTTCGTGAGCGCCTCGAGTCTGGGGCCGGCTTTGATCACGCTGGGCGCGCGGGTGAAGCTGGCTTCGGCGAAGGGCACGCGCGAGGTGCCGGTGGCCAAGTTCTTCGTAGCGCCGAAGGACGAGAACACGCGGGAGATCGCGCTGCGGCCGGACGAGATCCTGACGGAAGTCATCGTGCCGGGCGCGACGGTGAAGAGCGCCACCTATGAAGTGCGGCAGAAGATGGCGCTGGACTGGCCGCTGGCGGCGGCGTCGGTGGCGCTGACCATGAACGGCAACGCGGTGGCTTCGGCGAAGGTGGTGCTGGGCCACGTGGCGCCGACGCCATGGGAAGCCCCGGCCGCGGAGAAAGCGCTGGCCGGCAAGACGATCACGGCGGCGACGGCGGAAGCAGCCGCCAAGGCCGCGGTTGCGGATGCCAAGCCCCTCAGCAAGAACGCGTACAAGGTAACGCTGGCGAAAGTTGCGGTGAAGCGAGCGCTGCTGGATGCGGTGAAAGCGACAAAGGCGTAGTCATGGAACTGAGCAGAAAGATCGGCAAGAACCGATGCGCCAATCTGCGCTGGAAGGGGTTGTACGTGGACGCGGTCATCAACCCCGAGGACGACTACAGCAACGATACGGCGCTGTGGTGCCAGCATACGTACAAGTGCGTGGGGCCGGACGGCAAGGTGGTGGACGAGTTCGAGTGCAGCCCGGCCCGGCAGTGCTACGAGCAGTTGTAGGGGAACCAGCGACCTGGAGCGGACGGCTCTGGACTAACCGCGGAGACCCGGAGTCGCGGAGTTGAAGAAGCGTAAGTTGGACTTCGAGGCGCTGAGGCCGCTGCCAAGGGTTCCCGAGAAGGAAGAGCGAAAAGGCCGCCAGGGGCGTGTTTGTGCCGCGCTCGCGCGGAGGGACTGCGAGGGCGCGGAGAGGACTGGGGCGGTATAATCGGACAGAGGGAGAAGACTGGGATGCTGAAAGTACTGGGTAGGGCGGCCGTCGTGTTGGCGGCAGCCTCTGTTTCCTTCGCGGCCGGCGCGCCCGGCAATAGCGCGTACGGCAACTACATCGAAGCACGCACGGCGGACACCTATACCGGTCCGTGCTTTGCCAACGGCGAGGCCGAGCAGGTCGGGCGGGAAGCGGTGTTCGGCTGGAAAATCGCGGGCGGCACGTGGAACGGCATCGACGTGCGAGGGCTGGCAGTGGTCGGAGTGATCCGCACGCCGCACACCATCGGGCTGGTGAGCGAGCCGGTGAATCCGGCCAAAGCCGTGCTGATCATCGACAGCCGGGCGAGCGCCGAGCAGCGGTCGGCGCTTCAGAGCTTCGCCAAATACATGGGCGGCGAATGGCTGAAGGACATCGTGGCGGTGGACTACGCGCCGATCGAGCTGACCGTGAAAGACAACAACATCCACAGCGGGACGGCCAAATTGACGGCGGGAACACTGGCCGCCATCGAGACGCGCGCACTGAAGGCAACGGATCACGTGTGCGGCAACGAAGAGGTCTGGTATCCGCCATTGACCAAGCTGGAGCATTCGATGCCGGCGTACGCCGAGGACGACTCGTTCCAGGGGAAGGGCTTGGGCGAGACCTGGGACAACCGGTTCAAGCGGAGCGGGTTCCTGGGGACGTTCCGGGTAACGGAAGGCAACGGGACGGAGTAGGGCTTGCGCCAGCTAAAGCTGCGGCCTAAAGCATGAACCGGTAGGCTAAAGCCTGCCCTGGCCGGCTTTCAGCCGGCTGAACCCGCTCGAAAGCGGATTCGCAGCCAGGATTGGCTGCCCCACAGCGCAGCGAAGCCGCAGCCAATTGTCTTTCTTTCGTCCTTCCAGGCCTCGCACCCGCGTTGCCCTCCCCCGCCGGCTTGCGCCGTGGGCTATGTTCCGTGGGATAGCGTTAACTCTATCTGGACGCGGGTAATCCTCTTTGATGCTGCGCGGTCCTGCAGATTCAAACGCAGGAATCGTGAGTGGGTTGGCTTGCCCTGCGTCGCACGAGAAGTAGGCTCGGCACCCCCGAAGTGATCGACTCACCTTCATCAGGGTCTCGGCGGTGACCAATTCGACCGTTTTATCGCGTGCGCGCGACCAACATTGCGTATCCCCTGTTAACCCGTAACGGTATCCTATTGGGCGAAACTTTGCGAATGCCGCTATCGCCATAGATGCCAAGGCGTCCCTGTCCGATGTGGTGTTCCGTTCAACCGTCTTGGTCCATAGCGGAGACTATTGTTCGACGCGTCCCCCCAACCCTACTCGTTCCGCAGCGTCTGCGCTGGATTCAGGCGCAAAATCTGCAGCGCCGGCACCAGGCTTGCAACCACCGCAACCAGTAGCAGGAGCCCGGCGGTCGCCACAAACGTCACGGGATCGGTCGCGGGCACGCCCCACAGAAGGTGTTCCAGGAATCGCACCGCCACGCGCGACAGCACGTAACCCACGCCCAATCCCGTCACCGCCAGCACGATCCCCGGTTTCATTGCCTTGCCCATCGCCTGCCCGGCGGTTGCCCCCAGCGCCATCCGGATGCCCAATTCGTGCCTGCGCTGCGCCACCGATTGCGATATCAGCCCGGAGAGCCCGATCGCCGCCAGCAGCAGCCCAAGTCCCGCCAGGATCGAGAACAGCGCCGCGTCATATCGCTGGCCGCTGGTGATCCGCGCTTGGAGGTCGTCCACTGTCTGGAACTTGGTGATCGGAAGCTGAGGATCGACGCCAGCCACCGCCGCCTGAATTTGCGCCGCCAGCGTGCCGACCGGTCCGCCGCCGGCACGGACCACCCACTTGGGCGGAAACCACGTATGGATCATCTGGAAGTATCCGTCCGGAAGCTGCGCAGCCGGCGTGTACACCGTCGGTTCCACGGCCAGCGGCCCCAGGTCCGCCAACCCGCTGTGCTGCTGCACGTCTCCCACCACCCCCACAATCTCCCAGGCGCTCCCCTCGATTCGCAGATGATGCCCAAGCGCCTCTTCCCCACGGAAATACTTCGCCGCGAAAGTCTGGCTCACCATCACGACTTTCGGCGAATCCGCCGTGTCGGAGTCGCGCAACGTGCGGCCCCGGTAGACCGGGATCCGCATCATCTCCAGGTAGCCGGGTGTGGCATAGATGGCCTCCATCCCGTGGAAGTTGGAATCGCCGCTTTCCGGCAGTTGGAAGCCGTCGTTGAGCGGACGCTCGAACGGCAGCGTCAGGGCCACCGCTGCTCCCTGCACTCCCGGAATCTGGCGGATCCGCTCCAGGCTATCCCGGTAAAGCCGGTTCACTGCAGCGCTGGTCTTGTATCGCGCGTCCTGCAGCGAGCCCTGCGCACTGATGATGTTGCGCGTGTCGAAGCCGGGGTTGAGCCCGTTCAGGTACTCGAGCGTCCGCACCAACAGTCCCGCACCTACCAGCAGAACGAGACTGAGCGCCACTTCGCAGGCCACCAGCGCCCGCCGCGACCAGCGCCGCCTGCTCCCGGCCATACCCCGCCCGCCTTCGACCAGCACCGAGCGAATGTCCAGTCTGCTGGCGGAAACCGCAGGCATGAGCCCGAACACCAGGCTCGTCAGTACTGCGATGGCCACCATTGCCACCAGCACGCGCCCATCGATTGCGATGGGATGCCATAATTCGAAATGCTCGGCCCCCAGCCGCTTCAGCCACCCGATCGCCGCCATCCCGACCGCGATTCCCGCGACGCAACCGCCGAGGGCCAGCAGCAGGCTCTCCACCAGCAACTGGCGCACGATGGCCGCCCGCCGGCCGCCCAGCGCCATCCGGGTCGCGATTTCGCGGCTGCGCGTCGACGACCGCGCCAGCAGCAATCCCGCAATGTTTACGCAGCCGATCAGCAGTACCGCCAGCACCGCCCCCCAGGTAATCAGCAACTCGCTGCGCACCTCTCCCGTAAGGCCGGTCTGCAGCGGGACGATCCGCTCCGTCCAAACCGCCTTCCGCGGTATGTTCGGGTCCACGATGTTCTGACTGAGCGCCTTGAGCTCCTCGTTCGCCCGTTCCCAGGAAACGCCTGGCTTCAGGCGCGCTACGACGCCGTAGTTCGTCCCGCTGCCCTCGCCGGTGCGCGACGGATGCAGCGGCGTCCAGACGTCGGCGGGCGCCTCTGTCCGGAACCCGCGCGGCATGATGCCGATCACCGTGTAAGGTTCGCCCCGCAGCGTGATACTCCGGCCGAGCACAGCGGGGTCTCCATTGTAGACGCGCTGCCAGAAGTCATGGTTCAGCACGGCGATCGCAGGACCGCCCCGCTTGTCTTCGGCTGGAAAAAACTCGCGCCCGTATTGGGGCGCGACGCCGAGAACCCGGAAGAAGCCTGCCGAAACCCGCTGCTGGTGTATGGATTCCAGGTGCCCGGGAGCGACGAAATTGACTTCGCTCACCCCCGCATTGGCCGCCACGTCCAGGCTGCTGGCGCCATCGCGAACGCTCTCAAATAGCGTTCCGGTCTGGCTCGTGCTGACATCTCCGCGGCCGAACACCGTGGTGACCATAGCCAGGCGATCGACCTGCGGATATGGCGCCGGCCGCAGCAGCACCGCGTCCAGCACGCTGTAAATCGCCGTGTTCGCACCGATGCAAAGGCCCAGCGTTATCAGGACTACCAGGGTAAAGGTCGGGCTCTTGCGAAGTTGGCGAAGCGCAAAACGAACATCCTGCCAGAGTGTCATAGTCTAGAGAATGATACGTCAGTTTTCGCGAAAAGTTGGCAAGAACTGCCTCGGATGGCGTCGCCTGATGCGATTCCGACGGGAGGGGCAAAGGGTTCGGCGGGGGCACCCCGGCGCCGAACCCTGCCGGTTGCAGCAATCAGAAGACGAGCCGTAGAGCGAATTGAATCTGCCGCGAGGTGAGGTATGGATCCTGTACCCCCGCGGAACCGATCCGCCCGAATGACGCGCTGATCTCGGTAACGTTCGGATTGTCGAAATTGGGGTGATTGAACACGTTGAAGAACTCGCTGCGGAACTGGAGATAGCGGCCCTCGTGGAACAGCGGGAAGTTCTTCAGGAGCGCCACATCGAAATCGGTGGTGCCCGGCCCGATCAGGATGTTCCGGCCGGCGTCGCCAAAGCGACCGAGAAAACTGCGGCTGAAACACGCGGTGTTGAACCAATCGGTCGGGTCGTGAGGGAAGTCGTTGGGATTGCAGCCGGCTACCACATCGGGGCGCGTGCCCGAATTCGTGCCGGTGAGATTGGCCAGGCCGACCGTGGGATCCAGCGGGTTCCCCGACTGAATCGCGAGGATTCCGTTGGTCTGCCACCCTCCGAGGAGGAATTCGCCGACCTTGCTCATGTGCGACAGGAACGGCTGGTCCTTTCCGAACGGCAGATTATAGGTGTAAGCGGCGACCAGCCGGTGGCGCGTGTCGAACGTGGAAAGGCCGCGCTCCAGGTGGAAGTTGAACGGGTCAACCACGGCCGCGTTCCATGACGAGTCGTCGTCAATGGCTTTCGAGTACGTGTATGCGGTCCGGAAGCTCAGCCCCTTGGTGAGCCGCTTTTCCAGGGAGACCTCGAATGCGTGGTAGATGGAGGAAGCGGATGCGGAATCGACCGTGATGTTGGCGAATTTGTTGTACGGGCGGTTGTTCTGATTGAACAGCGGCGACGGCTGCGGCAGGTTGGCGTTGTACTGGCGATCGAGATGCGTGCCTTTCGACCCGACGTAGCCGACGGTGAGTCCCATGGCGGCGGGTAATTCGCGCTGGACGTTAAAGCTCCACTGCTGGAGGTAGCCGTTGTGGAACGGACTCTCGATCCACGTGGAGCCGGGGAAGGAACTGGCCGCAGAGCCGCCGTACGGATTAGCGATGTCGATATTCGGAACGCCGTTGCTGCTGGGATTGAAGCTCAGCGGCACGACGAACGGCGGGCTCAGCGCCGGCGTCAGGTGGATGTTGAGCAGCTTCTCATCCCAGTAAACGCCGTAGCCTCCGCGGAACACGGTCTTGTTGCCGAACGGCGTATAGGCGAATCCGATGCGCGGCGCGAACTGATCCTTGGGCGCCGTGTAGATCTGGGGGTTCTGCGCGCTGGCGGTGCGGATGTCGCCGGACACGCTGGGGTCGAACGTCGCCAGGTGATTGTATTTGTCGATGACCGGCGTGTTGTACTCCCAGCGAACGCCGAGATTCAGCGTGAGCTTCGGACTGATTCGCCAATCGTCCTGCGCAAAGAAATCCAGCGACGAGGTGCGGAATCCCGTGACATCGCTGGCGGTGATTCCGGCAAAGGAGCGGCTGACGGAAGACGCCTGCGGATCCCCTAGTAGCAGTTCCGCGATCGAGTTGCCGCCGGACGTGGAGTTGGCCGCGGACGTCGTGTAGAACGGCTGGAACGTCTCCGAGCCGCGCGCGTTTGAATCGAACAGGAGATTCAACTGGAAACGGCGGAAGTCTTCGCCGAATTTGAAATTGTGCTTGCCGTGGATCCAGGAGAAGGTCTCCGTGATCTGGTAGGTATTGTCCTTGCGATCCTGCGGCAGGTTGCCGGCGTCGCCTACCGTGTCGTACCCGGAGGGCGTGATGAGCGGTGTGCCGAAATCGATCGGATTGCGCGAGGTGCCGGCGATGCCGAGCTGTGTGGAAATATCGCTGTTCTGATCCTGCTGGAAGATGCCGCCGCGCGTGCGATTGTAGCCGAGGCGCAATTCGTTGATCTTGTTCGGACCGAAGAGGTGAATTTCGTCGAGGACGAATCCCTGTCCGCCGTTTAGCGTATTGCAGCCGTTCCCCGGAATATTATGCGAGCCGGCGCAGAACGGATCGAAAGTATCGAAACGATTCTCCTTGCTGAACGTGTAACGGCTGAACAGGCTGTCGGAATCGGTGAATCGGTGATCGACGCGGCCGGTGAACTGATCGAAGTCGTCGGTCTTGCCTTGACTGGAGACATATAGGCCGCTGGAGGCGCCGCCGCCAGGGATGTTGGGGCTGGGGTAGAGCTTGAGAATCGCCTGACCCACTTTGCTGAAATCCGTGGGGTCAATGATGTTGCCGGCGAACGGCGACCGCTGGCCGCTGGCGTTGATCGAATTGGGATTGTAGATGATCGTGTTGGGCAGGAGCGCCGAGAAATTGCCGCCCTTCATGTCATCGGTGGGAACCGTCGCCTGCTTGGTAACCGACTGGCGGATCCGCGTGCTCTCCCAATTGAAGAAGAAGAACGTTTTGTCCTTCTTGATGGGCCCGCCGAGCGCCGCGCCAAACTGGTTACGTTTGAACGGCGGGATGGGAGCCGGCGCCGGCTTATCGAAAAAGTACTTGGCGTCCAGATCGGAATTGCGCAGGTACTCGTAGCCCACCCCGTGGAGCTGATTCGTGCCGCTCTTGACGGCGACATTGATCTGCGCGCCGCCGCTGCGCCCAAACTCGGCGGAGTAAGTACTCTCCTGAACCTTGAACTCCTGGATGGCGTCAGGCGAAATGCTCACAGAGTACTGATTGATAGCCAGGTCGTTGTTGTCGATCCCGTCCAGCAGAAAGTTATTGGCCTGCTCGCGCGCGCCATTGACGGAAATCGAGCCGCCCTGGGTCTGATTCTGCGATCCCTTGACACCCTGGTTGGCCCCCGGCACCAGCAGGTTGAGCTGGAGAAACTGGCGCCCGTTCAGCGGCAACTCGGTGACCTCCTTATGATCCACGACGTTGCCGACCGTCGCCGAGTCGGTGCTGATCACCGGCGCTGTTCCTTCGACTGCGATGGTTTCGGACAGGGTGCCGATGGTCAGCGTCATATCGACCCGCAGCTTATCGTCCACCTGTAGAAGGACGTTATCGCGCTGGGTCTTCTTGAATCCCGTCTGCTCCACGCTGATGTTGTAGTTACCCACGGGCAATTGTGGGAACAGATACTCGCCCACCTCGTTTGTTAGTTCTTTGCGGACCAAGCCGGTTTGTACGTGCTGGACGGTGACGGCTGCGCCCCTCACTATGGCGCCGGCTTCGTCATGAACGGTCCCCAGAATCGTGCCCCGGATATTCTGCCCGTAACTCAGCGCCGCGAGCAGAAAGATACCTACGGAAGTTCTCCAGATCGTAAGTCGCATGAGCGTCCCCTCGCTGTGCAAGCGAAAGCCGAACCGCACCGAAACCGCGTCGAGGTCGCGATCGCGCTTGATTGGCCATCGCGGAGCTTCCTTCACCCTATAGAATGCGGCGCGGGCTCGGTACTCAGTTTCGGAACTTTCGGTTTGAGTAACCTCTCGGTTGTCCCCTCAGACTGTCATTAGAATCTTAACCACAGGTGATGATCGCATGTCAACAGGAATCACACCGCGGTTACAGCTTTGACGGAGGGCCGAGCGCTTGGGCCCTGGCAATTAGTGTTAATTCCAGCACAACCTGCCGAAACGGGAGTGAAGGGGCTCCGGGCTCCGGAGCAGGTTTCGCGTCCTGGAGGGCCGTGCATCACTGGACGCCATGGAACCGCCGGCGCCTATTCCGCCGTGGGCGCCATTCTCCCCACGGCCCGCGGCAAGTGCTCCAGCGCGGGCATCGGATCTGACGGCACTCGCGGCTGGTCACACGGACGAAATCAACACCCTTCACGGTTCTCCGGGTTTTCCGACCCTGATCTGGTGGGGAGTTGGCCGGCATGGCGACGGTCCCCGGAAGATCGGAGACCACCAGTTGCCGGCCGCTGTTCCGGTCAGTGTGCCGCGTTCGGCCGGACACCCAGCGTGTCGAGATGCAGCCGTTGCCGCAGCACCTGGCGCGCGTGATCGAATCGGAGAGGGCTCGGAGCAGCGTCCAAAACACCCCAACCGTCCCCGAAGCCAGTGCGCGGAGTCGCCAGGTATCCATGAAACTCGCCTGCGCCGTCCACCGCAATGCCGATGATTTCTCCAAGGAGGTTGATCGAGCAGGCGTCGAACAGAAACAATGGAGAGTCGGCGGGAATCAGCGAGTTGAGATCGACCATCTTCCCGCCTGCCGGCCGGAGGTAGGCGCGGGGATTGAAATTTGCGTCGAACGAGATGCCGCTGATGTCGCCCCGGTCGTTAATGGCAAGGGCAACACTGGCGATATCGTTTCCGACCGTCCCCAGGTCCTGAATGCCGGTGGCCCTGTTCCACAGAAAGCCATGAAACAACCCGTCGGGTGTACCCGAACCGCCAACCACTTGCCCCCAATTGTTGAGGTTGAGCGCGAGATTCTGCTGTCCCAGCCCGGCTCCACCCAGGTTGCCCAGGTCGGTCACCGCGCCGTTTTGCCACAGCGCGGCGTGAACGCCATAGAGATAGGTGAGGGAGCCGTTGATCTGGAACGCCGCGCACGTGCCCGATCCGCCGACAGCCTGACCACGGTCGTTGATGTTGAAGACAATTCCGTCCGGGTCCCCTCCCACCGTGGGCAACTCTCGGATTTTGCCGTTGTCCCAGAGGACCGGCTTGAACTGGAACTTCTGATACTGGAGGGATATGGGATCGTAAGTGGGGCAGGTGGAGTCTGCCGTGGTGTTCTCCGCCACGCCGGCAACCTGACCCAGGACGTTGATGGCGTTCGCGGCCCCATTCGCGCCCGCTAGTCCATGGGCGTCTTTCAGAAGGGGCAGCGCCTTCATCAAGCCGTTTTGCCAGATGAAGGGCAGACACACCCGCTGGTCGCCGAAACCACAAAAGTCCTCTCCATTCGCGTCCGTGGCGGAGGTTTCCGCCTCCCCGACGGCTTGTCCCCATTCATTCACCCCAAACGCCCCACTGCTCGGCCCTCCCAGCCCACTGGTTTTTGCCAGGTCGATCTGCCTGCCGCGGAACCAAAGCATCGCGTGCCACACGTTGTCCGATACGGCCACGGCCTCGCTGATCAGGCCGTTGTTCTTGATGACGAATGGCTGGGCCGGCGGCCCTCCCACCAGGCCAAGGTCGGTGACGGTATAGCGGGGCGGCGCGCTCGCGGTCTGCGCGTAGAAAGCGGAGGCGGCCAGCATCCCCACGACTGATGTGCGAAACAGAATCGTTCTCATAGCGAATCTCCTTGCTCGTTTTGTGTTGGAGCCGTTGCGGGCGATGCCGCATCCGACCGGCTCTACCCTCCAGGCGCAAATCGAAGGGAAAAACTGGAAGGAGGGGCGGGAATATTTCAGCGATTCCCGTTTTGTGTGTCGCCCAATTCGGCCAACAGCCAGGCGCGCGCCAGTCTCCAGTCGCGCAGCACGGTGTCGGCAGAGACCTTCAACACCTCGGCCGTCTCCTCCACGCTCAGGCCGGCGAAGAAGCGCAGCTCGATCACCCGCGCCTTCCGCGGATCGACCTTCGCCAGCGCGTTCAAGGCGTCATCGAGCGCGATCAGCTCGCGAGCACGGCCGGCGCCGAGATCGGGGACTTCATCAAGGTTCAACCGCGGCGCCGCCCCGCCGCGCTTGGCGGCCACGCGCCGGCGTGCCCGATCGAGCAGGATCCGCCGCATGATCTGGGCCGAGACGGCGAAGAAATGAGCGCGGTGCTGCCAGTCCACGTTGGTGACGTCGATCAGCTTCAGATAGGCCTCGTGGACCAGCGCAGTGGTCTGAATGGTCCGCCCGGGCCGCTCATCCTGCATGAAACGCCCGGCAATACGCCGGAGCTCGTCGTAAACCCGCGGCGTGAGCTGCTCCAGCGCGGTCTGGTCCCCGGAGGCCCAGGCGCGAAGGAGTTGCGTCGTTTCCCAGCATTTGGCATCCTGCATAGAGCTGCCAGAAATTATAGCCCTCCGGAATCATTTTCCAGCCGGTGCAGGTTTTTGCCCCTGGATTGCGCCTATAGAGGAAAGTGATTGCCGGCCGATAGCCGCAGAAAATAAGACTGGTTGATGATGACTCCCGAACGCTGGCGGCAGATCGAGGAGCTTTACCACTCGGCGCGCGAGCGCGGACCGGTGGCGCTCGCGGGCACCGATCCCGAGTTGCGGCACGAGGTGGAACGGCTGCTGGCGCAGGATTCAGGAGGACAAATTCTCGATCGCCCGGCCGTGGAGCTTCTAGGCGAGTTCACAGGCGCCGGACGGCCCACGGACGCCCCGATGGCATTGGCCGGCCACACCGTCTCTCATTACAGGATCCTGGAAATGCTCGGCGCGGGCGGCATGGGAGTGGTGTACAAGGCGTTCGACACCAAGCTCAACCGGCTGGTGGCGTTGAAATTCCTGCCGTCGCACATGCGGCATGACGAAGAGCTGAAGCGCCACCTCGCCGGAGAGGCTCGCGCCGCGTCCGCCCTGGATCACCCCAATATCGTGGTCATCCATGACATAGAAGAGGCCGGCGATCTTTTCATCGCCATGGCCTTCCACGAGGGCGCCACCCTTCGCGAGAAGATCGCCCAGGGACTGACGCTGAAGGAAGCCCTCGAGATCGCCCGCCAGATCGCATCGGGGCTGGCCAAGGCCCACGAGCACGGCATCTCCCACCGCGATATCAAGCCCAGTAATGTGATCGTGGCCAAGGACGGCATTGCCCGGATCATCGATTTCGGTCTGGCGAAGTCCAGCGAGGAGACCACGGCTTTAGCCGGCGGTACGCGAGGCACGCCCCTCTACATGTCGCCTGAGCAGGCCGCCGGAAAGGCCGTCGATTTCCGCACCGACCTGTGGAGCCTCGGGGCGGTCCTTTACGAGATGCTTGCCGGGCAACCGCCTTTTCGCGGAGGAACACCGTTTCAGGTCCTGCGCGCCGTCGCCGGCGAGGAGCCGCCGAAGTTGCGCGAGATTCGGCCCGGCCTTCCCGCCGAAACCGAAGCAATCGTTTCGCGGGCGCTCGAAAAGGATCCGGCCAGGAGGTATCAATCCGCGCAGCAGATGGCGAGCGATCTCTCCGCGGCGCTTTTGGCGCTGGAGACGCGTCCCGGACGCGGCTCTCGCGCCAGGTACGCAATACCGGCGGCGATCCTGGTGGTGCTCGCGGGCGCCCTGTCGATTTGGTTCTATCAGCGCTCGGAGAAACGCCACTGGGCGCGCGAACAGGCGATTCCGGAAATCGCCAGGTTAAAGGATCAGAACAAACCCCTCGCGGCGTTCCACCTGATGCACGAGGCGGAAAAGTACCTGCCCGGCGATTCCCAACTGGCCGAGATCGCTCGCAACCTGACTCACGCGGTCTCGGTGCGATCGACGCCCGAGGGGGCCTCCGTGGAAATCAAAGACTACCTGTCACCGGGCGACGCGTGGTTTCCCCTGGGCACGACGCCACTCGACCATGTCACAATTCCGAACGGCTATCTGCGCTGGCGGGTTTCGAAGCGCGGCCTGGGAAAGTACCTCGGCGCCCCGGTAATGGACGACATTCACGGGTTCGTTCGTGAATTCCACTTTTCGCTGGATGCTGCCGCCGCGGCCCCGGAAGGTATGGCTTTTGTGCCGGCCGGCCAATCCTTCAGTGTCGTCTGGTCGCTTGGAGACCTCGGGCCGTACGATCTTCCGGCGTTCTATATCGATCGTTTCGAAGTTACCAACCGCCAGTATCAGGAGTTCGTGGATCGCGGCGGCTACCAGAAGCGCGAGTACTGGAAAGAGAAGTTCGTTCGCGACGGCAGGGAACTGAGCTGGGAGCGGGCGATGGATCTGTTCCGCGATTCCACCGGGCGGCCAGGGCCTTCGACATGGGCTGCGGGCCATTGTCCGCCCGGACAGGCGGACTATCCGGTGGGCGGCGTGAGTTGGTACGAGGCTTCGGCGTACGCGGAATTCACAGGCAAGAGTCTGCCGGTGATCGCCCAGTGGTACCTGGCGGCTCCCAGCGCGGCCGCCAGGTACATCATCCCTTCGAGCAATTTTTCGGCTGCCCCCGCGCCGGTTGGCAAGTACCAGGGAGTGGGGCCGTTGGGCACGTATGACATGGCCGGCAACGTGGCGGAGTGGTGCCGGAACGAATCCGGCGGCGGCGCCCGATATCTTCTGGGCGGAGCGTGGAACACCGAAACCAGTGAATACTTCGAGCCGGGGGGAGCGCTGCCATTCCTTCGCGCCGCAAACAACGGATTCCGCTGCGTCCGCAACACCGCGCCCCTGCCGGCGGAGGTCCTGGCCGAACGCCGCCAGACCATTCGGGACTTTTCCACCGCCAGGCCTGCCCCGGACGCGGTCTACCGGGTCTACAAATCAATGTACAGCTATGACCGCACGCCGCTGAACGCGAAACTGGAAGACGCCGCGCAGGATTCGACGGACTGGCGCAAAGAGAAGGTCACCTTCGATGCGGCGTATGGCCATGAGCGGATGGCGGCGTACCTGTTTCTACCGGCGCGCGCACAGCCGCCCTACCAGACGGTTGTCTTTTTCCCCAGCGCGCGGGTGCTGGATATTCCCAATAGTGAGACGCTCGGCGAAATGAAATTCATCGACTACGTGATCCAGAGCGGGCGCGCGGTCCTTTATCCGGTTTACAAGGGCACTTATGAGCGCCCCGCTCCGATGGGCGGGCCGGATACCGTGGAAGGCCGCGAGACGCTATTCCAGGAGTCGAAAGACCTGGGGCGGTCGATCGATTACCTGGAAACACGCCCGGATATCGATCGGAACCGCATCGCCTACATGGGCGTCAGCATGGGCGCGGCGTTGGGCGTGAACCTGGCGGCAGTGGAAGACAGGCTCAAAGCCGTGATCATGCTGGACGGCGGATTCTACAATGAGAAGCCGCTGCCGGGAGCGGACCAGGCCGACTTCGCGCCTCGCCTGAAAGCGCCGACGCTTTTGATCTGCGGCAAGTTCGATTTCGTCTTCCTGGGCAAAGACGCCCTGCTCCGCATGCTCGGCGCCCCGGCGGCGGACAAGAAAGCGGTCATGCTCAACACCGCGCACGACGTGTCGGAGCAGCGGGATGACCTCGTCCGCGAGGTGCTTGCCTGGCTGGACAAATACCTGGGCAAGGTACGCTGAGGGAGCCGTCCGCCTTTAGCACCAGTCCGGCGCGATCCCAAAAGCAAACCCGCGTGGATTCGGAGGCTCCATCGTCGATGCCATTGTCGCTCCCGGTTTCTAGTGAATGGGAACTGGACTAAGCCACGTAAAACATACCGCAATGCCAGTGCTGACCCAAAAGCGTGCAACTCCAGTGATTGAGACGTTCGGTATGTCCACGACGTCTCGGAACCGGCTCGCGCTACGCTCTCTGCAACGTCTCCAGCGCTTCGCCGGTCTGCTTCTCCACGTCCGCGTGGAGGCTGTTTCCGTGCGCGTCCATGGTCACGATGGCGGCGAAGCCTTTCACCTTCAGGTGCCACATGGCCTCCGGAATGCCGAACTCCATCAGGTGCACGCCGAGCACTTGCTCGACCGTCCGCGCGTAGTATTGAGCGGCGCCTCCGATTGCGTTGAGGTAGACCGCACCGAATTCCTTCAGTGCCGCCAGCGTCTTCGCACCCATACCGCCCTTACCGATTACCGCACGCACACCGTACCTCTTTATAACATCCGCCTCGTACGGCTCCTCGCGGCTGCTGGTCGTCGGCCCCGCGGCCTTCACCGTCCAGCGCTCGCCTTCCTTCAGCATCACTGGACCGCAGTGGTACAGCACCGAGCCGTTCATATCCACCGGCGGCGGGTTCTTCATCAGGTAGGCATGCACGTTGTCGCGGCCGGTGAACATCTCGCCCGTGATCAGGACCACGTCGCCCACGTTCAGCGCGCGGATCTGGGCCTCGGAGAGCGGCGGCGTCAGAATCACTTCGCGCCCTGTCAGCGTGAAGCCTTCGCCCTTTGCCATACGCTCGACAGGCCGCGCGGGATCGCGATACAGCCATTTGGTGATTGCGCCGGTCGCCGCATCCAGCCGCACGCCCAGCCTCCGGAATGCCCAGCAGTCGTACGCCACCGAAACGAAAAAGCTCGCCGGCAACCGGTTCGCGGCCATGATCTTGCATCCGATCAGCGAGGCCTTCCCGCCGAACCCCATGGCGCCCACGCCCAGCTTGTTGGCCTCGGTCATGATTTCGGTTTCCATCTTCGCCAGAGCCGCGTCGGGGTTGACGTCGTCGAGCGTGCGGAACAGTTGCATCTTGGCCAGTTCGTAGCCGTGCGCGCGGTCGCTGCCGATGCACACCCCGACGGCTCCCGGCGCGCACCCGTGGCCCTGCGCCTTCCACACCGCGTGGAGGATGCACTTGCGTACGCCTTCCAGGTTGCGGTCGGCGCGTCCCAGGTGGTCCAGCGTGCACGGCACCGAATACTGAGCGTTCATGTTCTCGCAGCCGCCGCCCTTCAGAATGAGCTTGACCTCGATCTCGTTCTCTTCCCACTGCTCGAAATGCATCACCGGCGTTTCGGTGCCGAGGTTGTTGCCGCTGTTTTTCCCGGTGATGGAATCCACCGAGTTGGGCCTGAGCTTGCCCCGCCGCGTGGCTTCGGCGATAACTTCTAGGATCGCCTTCCGGATGCGGATCTGGTTCACGCCCACCGGCGTATGCACAATGAACGTAGGCATCCCCGTGTCCTGGCAGATGGCGCCGGTATCGTCGGCGGCCATATCGATGTTCGACAGGATGATGTCCAACGCTTGAGAGGACTGCGTCCCCGGCGTCTCTACATTGGCCGCCAGCGACATCGCGCTGCGCACGTCGGGCGGAAGGTTCGTGGATGTCTGGGTAACGAGTTCCAGCAGGCTGCCGGCTAGAAATTCCATAAAGATGTCCTGATAGCCTTATTGTATGTCCGTGGCGCCGATGGACCGTGGTGGCTGTCGGCGGCCCGGTTGAATTACTCAGGTTTCAACCTCACGTCGGCCCTCATCCCCGGCTTGACCCCGGAAAGCGGGCAATTGAACTCCACCACCACTTCGTTCCCCTTGACCTCTTTCACCGTCCCCGGCAGACCCGCGCTCTGCAAATCCAGGATCAGCACGAGCGCCTGTTGCCCGGGCCGGATGCGCTGCAACTGCTGCGGATTCGGTTCGAGCGGCACTTCCAGTGCGTACATGTCTGTCGCGATGTCGAACAGTTCCCCGACTGCCGGCTTGCCAGGTTCGCCGTTCCGCGCCACCACCACGCCGTCGACCGGCGATCGCACTTCCGCCGATTGCAGGTTGTCCTGCGCTTCCGCCATCCGACGGTTCCGGTCCGCCAAGGCTGTCTGGGCGTCGCTAAGTGCATTCAGCGCGATCTGCACCTGTTCGGCCGAAAGCCGCGCGGCCTTGTCGGCGAGGTCGTAATCCTGCTGGGCGTTCTCGTACTCGCGCTGGGTCTTTTCGTAGACCTGCCGCGGCGTGGCTCCGGCCCGGTTCAGC
>Ga0335081_10004570_pt1 | contig 21814 bp, 17 predicted proteins | sample Lox_Sample_35_FD_206713 | JGI IMG/M metagenome (GOLD analysis project Ga0335081, IMG submission 206713) | Soil microbial communities from Loxahatchee National Wildlife Refuge, Florida, United States - Lox_Sample_3.5 | ecosystem: Environmental > Terrestrial > Soil > Wetlands | place: USA... | reverse complement strand
GGGGATCGCGGCGGCAGGACTCGCGCACGGTTTCGCGGCGGTGTTCGACGACTTTAACCAGGACGGCAAGCCGGATCTTTTTGTGGCCAACGATTCCGATCCGAACTTTCTGTTCCTGAACCAGGGGAACGGCACCTTTAAGGAGTCCGCCATGGAGCGCGGCGTGGCGGTGAACGGAAATGGCGAGACGCAGTCGAACATGGGAATAGCCATTGGCGATAGCGATAACCAGGGCCGGCTGACGGTTCTGACCACGACGTTTTTCGACGGCTACTTCCCGCTGTTCCGGCAGGACAAGTCCGGTTTTTTTGACGACCAGGCGCTGGAGGCGGGAATTGCGCGGGTGACCAAGCCGCTCCTCGGCTGGGCATGCGGGTTCGCGGACTTCGATAACGATGGACGGCGGGACCTCTGGCTCGCCAACGGGCACGTGTACCCGCAATGGCCTCAATACCTCCAGCCATTCGTTGTGCTGCGAAACCAGGGCGGGACGTTTGCGACCGTTTTCCGATATCCGGCGGCGGCGCCGGATAACAGCTATCGCGGCGGCTGTGCCGGAGATTTCGACAACGACGGCCGGATCGACGTCGCGGTGCTGCCGATCGCGGGCCAGCCTTTGCTGTTTCAGAACACCACGGCAAACGCGAACTCGTGGGTGGGCTTTCTGCTTCACGGCACACGCAGCAATCGTGACGGCATCGGAGCGAGGGTTGAAATCACATCCTGCGGCCAGACACAATTCGAGACCCTGCGCAACGGCGGAAGTTATCTCTCACGCAGCGATCCGCGGGTGCATTTCGGGCTGGGCCCATGCGCCAAAGCGGTGCACGCCACCATCAAGTGGCCGAGCGGGGTTGTGCAGGAACTCAATGAGGCGACTGTGAACCGCTACACAACAATCGAGGAGCCGTTAAAAACATCTCGGAGATAATGGTTTCTGTGGAGGGGTAACCATGAGAAGAATGGAGTGCAAGACGGCACTTGAGCTGAGCCATTCCAAAAAGGCCCTGGCGACAAGCTATTCGCCGAACTCCGTCAAATTCACTGATGGGCTTAAGAAGACTGTCAATGTGGGAGAAGTCACCTGCCTCGGCGATAAGTATAATTCGCTCAATTGGCAGGTGCTCAAAGGACCGGTGTACTTCCCATAGAACATTATCTGTAGCCCGAGTCACGTCGATCACAATGGCATCTGCTGCATCCATGCCGTTTAGTAGTTCCAAGACTCTTTCTTTCCACTCTTGTTCTCGAAAACGAGGTGCCGTGTAATGAACACTAAGTCCGCTTTGCGGACGGTCCCATCGGAAGCCGATTGGACTCTCGGCACTAAGTTGGGTGAACTTCTCACCCCAGCCTGTGTCCAGTTCATGTCGAATCAATGCCACACACCGTCCTATGTTGCCAAGTGTCGGTGCAAGAGCTCGCAGAAAGGTCAAATTCGTTGAGGCCTAAACGGCCTGAAGGTGACTGTCAGAAATGGCAAGAAGCGACATTTTAGTAGAGAGGCAATGGCTTTTAAGGCGTTTCGCTGTCAATTAGACCGGTAACAGGCAAGTTGCTGATTTGCTATCTGCTCACAGCGATTCTTCGATCAGGACCGAGAAACGCGCTTGCATCCGCCTATGAACCGCTCCGTCCGTGTGGCCGGCAATTCGCCCGGTGACCAAACCGGCACGCTTCCCGGAACGCCAAAGTATCTGAGCAGCTTGACAGTCTGGCCGACCGTTAGCCTTCGAAAACCACCAGCTAGTCGAGGAACTCGCTCTCCTCCAACCGGGCCGGGACGTATTCTTCCGTGACATAGCTGATGTCTTTGCTGATCAGGGCTTCGACTTCGAGCTTGAAGCCGTTCTTCAACATCAGCTCAATTTCCTTTTGCCAGGGCTTTTTGTTCATGAACCAGGGATATTGCGCGATCTGCCGGGCCCGTTTGATGTCTTGCTCGTTCAATTTGATCTGCACGCTGGGGCTAAGCTGGCAGCGGCCATAATCCAGACTGCGCAATCCCAGGAAACGCGCATCGGGGATAGCCATGCGGCGCGATTCGTAGGCAAGATTGATCGATCCCTGTTTGATCACGCTGTAGATGTAATACCCCCAGGGGTCGTTATCCAGCAGGCAATACACCGGCAGTTTCAACTCGTAATGGAGGCGGTGCAGCATACGACGAACGCCGCGAGGCGGTTGACCTCCGCCATGTGTCAGGATGCAGTTGTATTTGCGCCAGAATTTATCCTCGTTAAATCGCCGCCAAACTGTGTCCTTCTCGACATGCAGGATGAATTTTGCAGTGTTCTTTTTGAACTGGACGATGTCCTGTTCGACGATCGACGGGATGCTGTAGCCGCCAGAGCCCATGCGGGAACAGTCGATCGTGTCGCCACTATCTACCAGTGTGATCGGGCCAACCATCGCCCCCGCGTTCTTGGCGTACAGGTGAAGCTCTTCGCGCATCGAATCGAGTGAAACCTCGATGTCCTCGATGACGGGATCGCATTCATCCTGCGTATCGAACGTCTCTTCGCTCGTCCCTTCAATGGTATGCTTCAGCAGATAGAACATTCCTCTGATGCTGGTTGTCTTTCCCTGATCGATCAGTTGCTTGCAGCCGGAAGCGACAAGTAATGTCTGCATGTAGCTGCGGGCTTGAGCCAGATTGAATAATTCGCGCCGGTTGGTCCCGCTGCCCATCTCGACAATGCGCTTCGATTGATTGAACCGAACATTCGATAACGATCGTGACGGGATATCCACGTACGGCGCCCGCCCACGTTCCGCGGACTGGATGACGGTATCGGCAAGATCGCGAATCGAACCGAGAGTTTTCCTATCTTTCGTCGAGCGATTCGGTACGTCTGAAGTCGATTTCGTTTTCTTAGGCATAATTCTACGCAGTTGGTTCAGACGGTGCCGTTTCGCCGGGAGTTTCTTCCGGGTTGACGATCAGCACATTTTCGCCAAACTCCTCGGCAGCGTTATCACGCTTTTTCGCTTCGTCGTTCAGTTGCGTATCCGCAACGGCCGTCTTACGTTTCGCGACATCCACCAGCCGGCCATACAGATCCTTTCTCGGGCGATCTCCGTAATCCTTGATTGTGGCGACGGCCTGTGCCACCTCACCAAGATAGCGCAGGAAAATCTCACGACGTTCACCTTCCTGACGCACACGTTTACGCCGATTGAGGTAAACCGCCAGTTTTCTTCCCACGGCCTGAAGGCCTAGCCGCAACTCCTTCATGATTTCGGGATACGATGCGATGGCTTCTTTCGATTCGCTGGTAAACGGCACCCATACGCTGGCGACATGCACCATCACGGTGACTGGACCAACCGGCAATTGACCGCGGGATTGAGCCAAACCGTAAGCCCGCCAGTTGGTCCCGGTGACCGACTGCGTGATGGCACAAGCTGCCGGCTGGAACTGAAGTGGAACACGGTTCGCATAGCGCAGCACCTGCATCGACTGGTTGTCGCTCAGGTTGACATTTTTCATCGCGGCGAAAAGTTGATCGATTTCCTCCTTCTTGAGCTTCGAAGGTGATTGACGAGTTCCCATCCTCGCCTGGGACAGGATTTTGTCGGCACCAGTCGCGCCGACTCCATCGAATGTCGTCAGCAGGAATTGCTTCAACGACCGGGCATCACTCTCGCTAAGCAGGTCGGTCAATGCGTCCAGCGTGACCTTCTGCGTTGAACTGGCACCGCCATAGGCAAGCCCGGCCTCGATGAGAAACGGGTTCCCGCGATATACCGCAGGCGGACGCGTTGCAGCACAGAAAAATTCGCCGGGCAGCTGATGATGAAGGCCTTTGAGAATCAGCGATTCACCGATCGGTGAGATGCAGTCGGTCGCGGGGGCGCTGATTTTCGTCTCTTGAATCGCTTTATAAAGTGAGTCGACTTCCTGGCGTCCAATCTTCCTGGGATTGGCGCGAGTGCCGATCTTTGCCGTTTCGCAGATTTTCTGTGCGACTCCGGAACTGACACGGGAAAACGAGGTCGTCAGAAACTGCGCCATAGACCGCGCTGAGGTGTCCTTCAACATGGTGACCAACTGCCCGAGCTCGATGCCATATGGGTGTGGCCTGATCTCTACTGGTTCAGGCGGAAGCTGAGTTGTGGAGCGCGAATACGTGGTCTCGCTGCCATCGGGATCGACATAGTGAATCGTTACGTGTGGATTGGCGATGGCCGTCTGTTCTAGATACTCGTCCACACTGCCGCGCCCGCGTTGGTAACGTCCTTCGAGCTCGATCGTGACACGCGTGCCGCTGCGCACCTCATGGTGATGGGACTGTTGGTCCGGAATGGGGTAGTGCGATACCCATTCGATACCGTGGTCAGTAATGTACTTCTGGCCTTTTTCACCGGCTGGAATGTCTTCGCCGTCACCTTTGCCGTTGATAATTTCCGGCATGTTCCGCCGCGTGTCGATTTGGATTTCGAAGTAATGCGCCGGCTTCTTCGGCGAAGTCATGGAAACGATCTTCACCGGTTTGCCCGTGGTCAGCATCCCGTACATCCCCGCAGCGCTGATGCCGATTCCCTGTTGTCCTCGACTCATCCGCAGTCTATGAAATTTCGAACCATAGAGCAGTTTTCCGAAAATGAGCGGGATCTGTTTTTTGACAATGCCCGGCCCGTTGTCCTGGACACCAACTTTGTACCGATTGGGGCCCGTCGCTTCGATATGAACCCAGATCTCGGGAACAATGCCTGCTTCCTCGCAAGCGTCGAGTGAATTGTCGACAGCCTCTTTGACCGCCGTCAAGAGAGCTTTTCTGGGATTATCGAAGCCAAGCAGGTGCCTGTTCTTGGCGAAAAATTCGCTGACGGATATATCGCGCTGCTTTGCCGCCATCGACTCGGCCGTGACGGCGCGACGCTTTGGCTGTTCACCTGTTTCGTTGAGGTTCGGCATATTTGTGTGTTCTTCCATTTTGCCGGACTTTACTTTGGGACCCATGACGGACAGATCAGGACCAGATGTCGGAATCCGGCCCGATCGGCAACGGGCTGAATGTTCGAAACTCCGGAACCGACGAGCTTCAAGCGGGGCGGTCGTTCACCTTTGCAGGACCTCACGACCACTGGCTTGTCTGCTTTGCTGGCGCGCGTAGTCCTCACACATCGGACGCACATTGGAAGTCTTCTCGATTAGTACGGTTTCGAATTTGGGAGTGGGCATCGAATTTCCTTTCCACCGCGGAGGCGGGTACGCCGGCGGACAGGATACACGTCGAAAACCACAACGGACCGGAAAGCCTGCCGCTTCGCAAAGCGGGTGATCGATCGAGTTCATGAACAGGGCTAAGCGAGCCGCGCCCCTTTTCGCTTCCGCCGCTTCCTCACCGGCTTGTCCGCTTTTGCCAGCCGCGCTTCCAGTTCCGCCACCCGCCGCCGCAGTTCCTGCGTCTCATTGCTCTCCGCCGCGGGTGGCCATTGCTGCCCGCCGATCAGGCCGCGCACGAACTCCAGCGGGCTCGAAACCACGCTCTTGGCTTCCGAAAGGCGTGTGCGCACCGACGTCTGCGCTTTCTGGTACAGATCGAGTGTGCTGTTCAAATACCACGAGAGAAAATCGTGTGTGGCCTGGTCCGAGGCCCTGACCAGCTGGCGCAGCAATTGCAGCGGCAACGCGGTCTCGCGTTCTCGCGCATCCTCCATCACGATTTGCGTCAGCACCACGGTGGTCAAATCTTTTCCCGTGCGCGCGTCCAGCACCTGCACGTCAATGCCCTCCCGCACCATCGCCGCGATGTCCTCCAGCTTCACGTAGCGGCTGGCGCCCGCATCGTACAAACGGCGGTCGCTGTACTTTTTGATGATTACATTGGGTTTGCTCATGCGGTCGCCAATCAGGATAATCAGTTCTGAATTACCTTGACTCTTTTTTGCCGTCCTCGTATACTCTATTCGGATACTGCATTGCAGTATAACAACAAGCAAGCAAGGAGTGAAACATGGCTGCTACAGCACAACCCTCCTCGCCGGCAGGCTGGCTGGCGGGTTGGGCTCGTCAAGGAATTGAAAGTTTCGTCGCCGCGCAGAAGATCCTGCTGGATCTGACGGCGCACGAGAATGCGCTGGTCATCGGCGCCATCCGGGAACGGCTGAACCTCACGAAGGTCCAGCCCGGCGTCAAAATGATCCAGTTTGCCGATAAGGGCGTTGAGAACCTCACCGCCGCTGGCAAGATTCTACTGGATCTGGCTGCCGGAGAAACCGCGCTGGTCACCGAGGGAGTCAAGGACGCTTTCCCGCTTCCTGCGGCTGCCGGTTCAATGGCTAACGTGATCCGGCATCGCGTAGACACGCTGGTCGACATGGAAAAACACCTGCTCGACGCCGTGGCCGAACAGACCCATGCCGCTGCCGAGTCGTATGGGGAAGGCAAGGGCCTCAAAGTCGCCACTGAATTTGCCGAAGTAGCGCGACGCGGAATAGTCGATTTTGTCGATACGGAGAAGAAATTCCTCGACCTCGCCGCCGAGGAGGTGACGGCTGCCGGCAAAGCCAAGGACGGCCGTAAAACCGCTCGCGAAAGATCCAAGGTATTGACGGATCTTGCGAAAGAAGGCGTTGAGAAGTACATCGACGCCCAAAAGAAGCTGCTGAATCTAGCCATCCATGAGCTGGAAGCCGCCACCAAGCCGGCTCATGAGCCGGCCGCCGAGGAGGAACGCACGTCTCTTGCTGAACTCACCGAGAAGAGCGTCAACAATTTCGTCACGGCGCAGAAATCGCTCATGGACCTTGCGATTAAGCCCATGCGGGCAACAGCCCCCCATACGGAGACAAAGCACAGGGTTGCGCGCCGGCCGAAGCGCAAACCAGCGGCTGCCGCGGCGAAGGAGTGAGCCGCAACCCAAAACTGATCCGCGACTGAAAGGAGCGGTCGTCCAATCCTGCTGAGTTCACGCCGGCCGGTGCTTGTGCTCCCGGTCGACGCCAGGCGGCCATTGGTTTCCGGCCGCACTCCCCCAACGCCGGCCCCTCGGTATCGGCGCCTCCAGGGGTCGGCGGCGGCCGGGAGATGACTAGTACGAGAAGAACTATCACATTTGTGTGACGAGCGCGCCGTTCGGTAGACTGAACACGAATGAGGCCACGTCGCCGCGCGGTTCGCAAGGAGCACGAATCCGTGTCACTACCCATCTGGCAGGAACTGTTGGCTGGCATGGAAATGGCTTTTCTGCGCATTTCCCCAGTTTTTTGGGGCCATGCCGTACCCCGGGGCGATGGTTCGGCGGTCGTCGTTGTTCCCGGTTTTCTCGGCACCGACCTGTATTTGGGACAGTTCCGCAATTGGCTGGAGCGAATTGGCTACAGGCCGTTCTATTCCAACATCGGCTGGAACGCGGATTGCCCAAATTTGCTGATCCGGCAACGTTTGAATGAAGTGATCGATACGGCCTACCGTGCTACCGGACGGAAAATCCACCTCATCGGTCACAGCCTCGGGGGTACCATCGCGCGCGCCATGGCCTCGCAGATGCCTGACCGGATCGCATCGGTGATCACGCTGGCGGCGCCCATCAACCGAGTGTCCGCTCACGTGTCTATCCTGCGCACCGCGCAACTGGTCCGCCAGCACATTCTTGAACAGCATGGCAAGAACGTGCTTCCGGAATGCTATACCGCCAATTGTACCTGCAATTTCGTTGAGTCCCTTAACGGGAAGTTCCCTAAATCGGTCCGCCAGACGGCGATTTATACCAAGACAGACGGCATTCTCGACTGGCACGTCTGTGTGACCGGCGACCCGGATGTTGACTTTGAGGTGTCCGCAACCCACATCGGCCTGGTGTTCAGCCCTCTGGTCTATGATGTCGTCGCTCGCCGCTTAGCCGGGCAATAACCTCCGACGGGAGATGTCGTGCAACATCGTATCAAGATCGATACGCCGCATCTGCACGTGGCTCTCGAGCCATTCCTGCTTGCGTACAAGACCACCAGCGAGAGGGTTACGGCGATCGAAACCGTTCTGAACAGCGATGCCGGCAGGTTCTGGCGTGACGAGCTGGGAAAATGGACAACCCGAGCTGTGACGGTCGAGTTGCTCGTCCCCGACGAGTACCGGCAATGGCGGCCTCTAGTCCGCGATGCGATGCGCTTCGTGGTGTCGCGATTGTCGCCTGCCCGCCTGGCCCCCAAGGTCGTCGAGCAGGTGGAACTCCCGCCGGACACGCCACCGGAGAAGCGCCTACTGCTGTTCATTGCCAAGGTGCCTGGACTCCAGAAGATTGGTCAGGCGGTGGCGCGCAACCGCAACCTCGATCCCCGGCTGCGTCGCGCTCTGGCGGAACTGGAGAACGGCATCTCCGACGTGACTCCGGAGGACATTCGCCGTGTCATCGTGCGGGAATTGGGGCCGCGCATCGGCGCATATGCCATCAGAATCGACTCATCTATGTTGTCTGAGGCCAGTGTGGCCGCAGTGATCGGATTCACCTGGCGAAATCCCGAAACCGGCCGTCGCGAGCCGGGCGTCTTCAAGGTGCTCAAGCCGCACATCCCAAGCTGCTACGCGGAAGATATGAAGATCCTGCAACAGCTCGCCGCGCACCTGGCGCGAAAGCATCAGTCGGGCGGCGTCCACCTGACAGGAGTCGCCGAAACGCTCACCGAGATCCGGCTGTTGCTCGAGCGCGAAGTCGATTTTCGCCGCGAACAGAACACGCTGCTGAACGGATTGCCAGTGTACCGGTCAGTCCCAGGCGTCCGTATTCCCCGCCTCATCCCACTGCTGTGTGCTCCGACGGTCACGGCCCTCAGCCGGGAAAGCGGCGTCAAAATCACCGATGCCTTTGCTTTGTCGGCGGCTGCCCGAGGCCCGGTCGCGCAACGGCTGGCCGAGGCGCTCATGGCCATTCCCGCGCTCGCCCCAGAGCAGGACGCGATCTTTCATGCAGACCCGCACGCCGGAAATTTGCTGTACGACAGGCGGCACCACGAGCTAGTGATCCTGGACTGGGCCCTGACCGATCGCCTCACTCGCCAGCAGCGGGAGAACGTTCTCATGCTGGTGCTGATGCTGATGTTGCGCGATGCGGATGGCGTCCGCCAGGCGATCACGGGCCTGCGCCTCCATCGGGGATCGAACGACGAAGCCGAGGAACGGGTCATTCGCGAACATTCGAACCGCTTTCTCGACGCTCTGCCGTTATTCGAATTGCCCGGCCCCATGGATGCCATGTGCCTTCTGGATGAGATCGCTCTGGAGGGCGTCCGTTTTCCGGCAGCTTTGCTGATGTTCCGCAAAGCGTCCTTTACGCTCGATGGTGTTCTGGAAGATGTAGCAGGGTCCAGCGTGCGCATGGACACCGTGATCACCCGCTATGCTCTTGAGCACTGGGCGAAAACCAGCGCGGCGCTATGGTTGCTGCTGTCGCCGCGAGACTGGGTCGCCCTCGATTGGAGCCTGCTGACGTTCGCTTCCCGGATGGTCACCCGCGCTGTCTTTGCGCCGTGGCGATTTCTAAATGCGCGTATGGCGTAGCAGCCTCAGTAGACGGATCAGCCACCCGGCGAAGGTGTCCCACCTCATCTGGCCTGGAGGAACCACCGGAATCCGCTGCACCGCCACAGTTTGTGGCTCAGTGAATTTCAGAATGCCTTCCTCCCCATGCCGCCGGCTGAGGCCCGACTCCTTCATGCCGCCGATCGGTGAATCCACCGACCCCCACGCAGCTATGTAGCCCTCATTCACGTTGACGCTGCCGGCGCGGATTTTCCGCGCTAAGTCTATGCCACGGCGGACGTTGCGCGTCCAGATGCTGGCATTTAGGCCGTAACTTGTTGCATTGGCACGTTCGATCGCCTCGTCCTCGCTCTTGAATTTGTAAAGCGAAACCACCGGCCCGAACGTTTCCTCTGCATGAACCTTCATATTTTCACGAACTTCGGTCAGGATCGTTGGCTCGTAGAAGAGCGGCCCGAACTCCGGCCGTCGGCGCCCTCCGGCGAACAATGTCGCGCCCTTATCAACTGCATCTTGCACATGCTCTTCGACCTTGGCGAGCTGTCGCGGCGATGTGAGGGATCCCAAGTCCACCGAGTAGTCAAATGCGACACCCAGCTTGAGCCTTCGCGCCCGGTCAGCGAAACGGGCGGCGAAACGGTCGAAAATCGACTCGTGGATGTAAATTCTCTCTATTGAGACACATAGCTGGCCGGCGGAGGAGAAGCAGCCCCTGATCGCCCCACCCACCGCAGCTTCGAGGTTTGCATCGGCGCAAACGATCATCGGATTCTTTCCGCCAAGCTCAAGCGAGCAGCCGATCAATCTCGATGCTGCGCGCGCGGCGACCGATTTTCCGGTACTGGTACTCCCGGTGAACATCAGGAAATCGACGCGCTCCGCCAGTGCGGGTCCGATGACCGAGCCATCTCCGGTAACTACCGGAAAAACGTCGGCGGGGAGCCCGGCTTCGCGCAGCAGGCTAACTGCCCAAAGAGCGGTGAAGCTGGTCTGGCGATCGGGTTTGAGAACCGCAGTGTTTCCCGCCATGAGCGCGGGAACTGCATCGGTAACCGCAAGAGTGAGCGGATAGTTCCAAGGCACGATGAAGCCCGCAACACCGACGGGCGATCGAAATTCCCACGTCCGAGTCAGCAGCGGGAACGCACCCTTCCGGCGGCGCGGTCGCAGCAGTTTTTCAGCGCGCATGGCGTAGTAGCGAGACACTATCGCGGTGTCGAGAATCTCTTCGTGTGCGTGGCAACGCGCTTTGCCGGTTTCGAGCTGAATGAGATCGAGCGCTTCCTCATGCCTTTCGACTAGCAGGTCATAGAAACGAAAAAAGATTTTGGCGCGATCGGCAAATGAACGCGCTGCCCACTCAGGCTGCGCCGCGCGGGCATGCTTCACCGCCAGCTCCACGTCAGCGTCACGCGCCGCCGGAATGGCTCCAATTACTTCGCCGGTATAGGGGGCCGGCACAGCAATCTGATCATGTGGTCCTTCGCACAAAGTGATCTGGGAGGCGAGGGTAGGAAGGCGCGTGAGCGGAATATGCCGCGGCTCGAGTCCTCTCACGTGGGAAGATGCCAGGCTGGCAGTTTCCATTGACTTGGCTCCTGATCCAGCTTACTCTGATATTGGATCAACAGATCTCAATATATTCAAACTGCCTAACCGGTGTTGCGGTTTCGTTGGGGGACGTGCCCAAGGAGCATGTTATGGAAATTCTAGCAACGCCCGGGGAGCGCGCCGAACGTGCGGAAGAAGCTAGCCGGCGGCTTTCGCCAGTAGATGCTGCTTTCCTTTATCTCGAGCGCAAGGAAATTCCCCTGGCCATTGCCAGTGTCTTCATTTTTGATGGTCCTGTCCCTTTTGAAGAATTTCTCGCGAGCATCGATTCACGGCTGAATCTGATCCCCCGCTACCGGCAAATTGTCGTGATGCCTCTCTACAACCTAGGTTATCCGACTTGGGAGGACGACCCGCACTTCGATATTCGCCGCCACATTTTTCGGGTCCGCGTAGATCCTCCTGGAGGCGAGGCGGAATTGGAAGACCTGGCAGGCCGCATTTTCACTCAGTTACTGGATCGTTCCAAGCCGCTATGGGAATGCTACGTGGTCGAGGGCCTACAGGGCGACCGCGGCGCCGTGATCGTGCGCGTACATCACTGTTTGGCCGACGGCATCGCGGGTGTGGAGCTTGTCAATCTGTTACTCGATGCGTCACCCGAGGGTGCAAACCGTCCCCGCAGGCCTCGCCACAGGCTGCGGAAGGCTCCTCCGGCTCCCTCTTTGATCGATGCCATCGCCAACGCAATCGACACCTCGTTGCAGGGCTTGATGGTGGCCGAAACTGGCCTGCTCCATTTGGCGCAGGATCTTCTGGGCAATCCGGAGCGCGTGAAGGACCTTGCGGGTGCGCTTCCGGAGCTCGCAGCATCGGTCGAGCGGCTTCCCTTCAACAAGCCCTGTACCGGTGACCGGAAGTTCTGTTGGGCGCAGTTCGACATCGCCGATATGGCGGCCATCCGCAATACCGCTGGCGCCACGATCAATGACGTGATCCTCTCCGTTCTGACGCGCGCGCTGGCCCGCTACGTGAAGTTGCATGGTCAGACCGTCACTAACCGGTACGTCCGCATCGTGTGTCCGGTGAACTTGCGTCGCGGCGAACAAAACGGCGACCTGGGGAACCAGATCTCATTCATGCCCGTCGCGCTGCCGCTCGACGTGCGCGATCCGCTAATGATGTTGAAGGGTGTCGCGGCCAGGACGGAAGCCATGAAGCGCGGGCAGGCGGCTGACGTGGTGGCGTTGCTGGCGAGTTGCATTGCGGCGGCTCCGCCGCCACTGCAAGCGCTTTTCTGGTGGGGCATCCCGCAACTCACGCTGCCGGTTCCTCTCTTCAACATGATCTGCACCAACATACCGGGGTCGCGGACGCCACTCTACTCGCTTGGCCGGCGATTGACTGCAGCCTATCCGCAGGTGCCGACGGGTTACGAGTTGGGGATCAACGTCGCGGTGCACAGTTACGACGGCAAACTGTTCTTCGGTTTGATTTCCGATGCCCACGTTGCGCCGGATGTGCGCCGGCTGCGCGATTTCCTGTATGTTTCGTTCCGGGAGCTATGCCGGTGTGCCGGAGTGAAGAAAGCTGCCCGAAAGGCTCTGCCTCGAAAGCAAAATCTTCCACCCGCCGAGCTTGTCCCCGCGACTATCGTAGAGCCTGCCCGGCAGCCGGCGGCTGAGACGGCGCCCGCGATGGAAATGGGCGGGAAGGCTGTGGCATGACCGGCCAGTGCGGGGCGAGGCATGCCTCGCCCCTATATCACAGGCTCTGTAGGCGGCGGACATGTCCAGCCCTGGCGTTCAGGAAACAATTTGGGGAGAACGGCCGAACATCGTTGCCGCATTTTTTGGGGGAAGTGAAAGGTTGGTAAAACCCATGGCAGAAAATATTGCAAGTCTCAGTGAAGACCGGATTGCTTACCTGGATGGGCTAGTCAGTCACGCCAGAAACGCCGCCGCAGTTTTTTCCCAATACACGCAAGAAGACGTCGATCGGATTGTCAAACGGATGGCGATGGCGGGAATGGAGAACGCGCAACATCTGGGCCGGATGGCATATGAAGAAACACATCTCGGCGTTCCGGAAGACAAGGCCATTAAGAACATGGTAGCCACGGAGTTTGTCTACAACTACGTCCGCGACAAACGGACCGCCGGCGTAATTCGCGAGTTTCCGGAGCACGGTGTGGTGGAGGTGGCGGAACCAATCGGGGTGATCTTCTCGCTCACGCCCATTACGAATCCCACGTCGACGGTTCTGTTCAAATGCCTCATGGCCATCAAGACGCGCAACGCCCTTATTTTCGGCCCGCATCCCATGGCCGCGCGCTGCTGCCAGGAGGCCATGCGGATCATGTATGAGACCGCGCTGAAGCACGGCGCGCCCGAAGGCGTTTTCACGTGCGTGGAGTCGCCGACGCTGGCGGACAACGCGTACCTCATGCATCACAAAGACGTGGCGATGATCGATGCCACCGGCGGGCGGGGCGTGGTCAAAGCCGCTTACAGCTCCGGCAAACCGGCGTTGGGTGTGGGGGCGGGGAATACGCCCGTCTATCTGGAAAAGTCAGCCGACCTCGACATGGCCGTGGTGGACATTATCACCTCCAAGACGTTTGACAACGGAACGATTTGCGCTTCGGAACAGACAGTAGTGATCGACGACGAAGTGTATGACCGCGTGCTGCGGAAGTTCGCGGAACTGGGAGCGCACGTCTGCAATGAACAGGAGGCCGCGCTGATGGGGCGCATGCTGGTGGACCCGGAAAAAGGCATGGCGCAGCCAATGGCGACCGGCCAGAAAGCCGTTGATATCGCCCGGTTTATCGGTCTCGCTGTCCAGCCGAACACCAAACTCCTGGTCGCACCAATTCAGGGTGTGGGCCGCGACCATCCCTTGTCGGTCGAGAAGCTTTTCCCGGTGCTCGCGGTGTATCGCGCGAAATCCATGGATGAAGCGCTTCAGGTGTGCGTGGACGTGAATCATTTCGGCGGGCTTGGACATACCGCGGTGGTGTTCTCGCGTAACGATGAGGTCATCCGGAAGTTCGGCGAGCTGATCAACTCGGGGCGCATCCTGGTGAATTCGCCTGGATCCATCGGAGCCATTGGCGGCGTGTACAACGATATGGTGCCCACATTCTCATTCGGATGCGGAACCGGCGGCGGCAACAGCACCATGGATAACGTGAACGTATTTCACTACCTCAACGTGAAACGAGTGGCCAGGAGGGCACAAGCACCTATGTGGTACCGAGTCCCCAATCAGATTTACTTCAACCGGAACGCCGTGGAGCATCTGCGGCAGTTTCCATCGCACTCGACCATCATCGTGACCAATCCCGCCCTCGAACAATTCGGTCATGCGGAAATCGTCCGGCGGCATCTCCCCGTCGAGACGCTTGTCCATGTACTCGCGATTCCCGATGCCGAGCCTGAAGCCAAGGTCATTCTGGAGGGCCTCGAGACGCTGAAAGTCTACAAAGCGGACCAGATTGTTGCCCTGGGCGGCGGGAGTGTGATCGATGCGGCGAAGATCATGAAACTCATGTACGAGTTTCCGCAGGCGGACTTGGAGGAACTGGGCGCGCCGTTTCTCGATATCCGCAAGCGCATCGTCCGGTACCCGACCGAAAAGGCGATCCAGGTGCGGCTGGTCGCCATCCCGACCACCAGCGGGACGGGAAGCGAAGTCACTCCGTTTGCTGTGCTGTTCGATAAGGAGCATGGCCGCAAGGTGACGCTGGCCGATTACTCGCTGGCTCCGGACGTGGCAATTGTCGATCCGCAATTCGTCATGTCCATGCCGAAAGGGCTGACGGCAGATACCGGCATCGACTGTTTGACTCACGCGCTCGAAGCGGGCGTTTCCGTTTACGCGTCACCTTACACTGACGCGAACGCTCTGCAAGCGCTTCAGATGGTGTTCAAGTATCTGCCGATCGCCTATGAGCGTCCGCGCGATGAAGAGGCGCGCACCATGATGCACAATGCCGCCTGCATTGCGGCACTGGCGTTCTCGAACGCGTCGGTGGGAGTGAATCATGCGCTGGCACATGCCTTCGGCGCACGATTCAGAGTGGCGCACGGACGGGCGAATGCGCTTTTGCTGCCGCACGTGATTCGCTACAACGCGTCGGTGCCTTCGAAATTCATGCCGTCGCCGCATGTGCGCGCGTTCACCGTGCAGAAAAAATACGCGATGATGGCGGACCTGCTGGGTTTGGGCGGCGAAACGACTGAGGAAAAAGTGAACAACCTGATCGCGGCGATCGAGGAGCTGCTCGACCGATTGTCCGTTCCACGCTCCATCGCCGAACTGGGGATTTCAAAAGAAGAATTCGAGCGAGCCGTGCCCGACCTGGTCAAGATCGCGTTCGAAGATCCTTCATGGCGGCCCACGAACCCACGCATGCCCCTCATGAACGAATTGGCCGATCTGCTTCGGGCCGCATACAAAGGGCGCGATGTGCCGAAAGTGGCCCATGTACCTGAACCGGAAGTAGTGAAGGACGGAGCATATGCCAGCAAATTCAGTGTTGCTTGAGATGGATGCGCACGCGGCGCCTGCTTTGCAGCAGGCCATCGAGAAGCTGGTCCGCGGCGATGGCGAAGTAGTTCTGGATTTCTCGTCGATCGATCGTATCGATCCGAGCGAGCTGAAGTCAATGGATAAGCTAGCGGGCCTCGCGGCCGACAAATCCGCCAAGACCGTACTACGCGGCGTGAATGGACGGATTTACAAAGCGCTGAAGCTGGCAAATCTTACGGGACGTTTTTCGTTCGAGAACTGATATTTACGTCTGCGGGCGCGATCAATGCACCGCCCAATAACCGTCGCGCGTCTTCGCTTCGAGATCGGGTCTATTCTTGACCGCAACCCGGATCGAATGAAACTCACCTGGCTTGCCCCCTTTCGGCTCGAATGTGAGTAGATACTGGCGATGCACTTCTTCGCTCACTAGTTGAATCGCCTGCTCCAGCGCATTCTTCTTCAGGAAATTCATGGTTCGCCCGCCCGTGGTCCTGGTGAACAAGTTGGAAAGATCCGGCTTGTGCAGGCGGATCAACTCTGCGATCGCATAGATCGCGCCGCCTGGTCCGGGATCGAACGGGACGGGGGTATCGTCTGGGCCCGCGCAAAGTGCGCATTTCCGCACCTTGATGCGCTCTGCCTCTGGTTTCAGATCCTCGGCAGTTTTGGACTTGACGGTGAAAGGCTCCAACAGCGGCGAATAGGTCAGCCAATAAACCGCTGCATTGAGACGCTGGACTCGCTCCATCACTTCGTCGAGCTTCGCTTGACTCGAACGATCTCGCTTCTCGCCGATCATCAGAATGATCCGGCGACGGTTCAATGGCCGCCGTTCGAGCATGAGTAGCGCCTGGCGCATGGCATCCAGCATGTGCGCATCACCCCCTTCCATGCGCAGCATACGGAGCGCGTGAATCACACGGTCTGGATCGCCCGTGAAGTCCTGATGGAGCTTCACCTCGTCGCTGAACGAGACCACAGCCGTCTCCCCTGCCTCACCCGCGAGCAATTGCGTAAATAGTATGCCGCTGCCGCCGAGCTTGTCGATCACAGCACCCGAATTTGAGCTGGTTTGCACCACGACGACTAAGTCGATCGGGTACATCATCCAGTCCATGTGTATCGCCTGTGCCACATTGTTGTCGTAAAGAGTCAGGTCCTCAGGCGTCAACCCGTCTACGTAATGTCCTTTGGAATCGGTGATAGTGGTCGGCGCGACAACCAGCGGAACAGTGCTTTTGAATTGCGCCCAGCAGGCGGAGTTGAGGATGATGATGACCGCGGCAACACGCACTGGCGGGACCATCGCAGCTTTTGGGCCAACCGAGTTATCGGCCCAGCGTCTTCACCCCCTCCGGCCCGCCGATCACCACTTGCGACGTCATCCCGATGAACAGGCCATGCTCCACCACGCCGACGGCTCTGTCTAGCGCGTTGCCCAGATCCGCCGAAGACGCGATCAGTCCGAAGGTGCAGTCGAGAATGTAGTGGCCGCCGTCGGTGATGTAAGGTTCTCCGTCCGGCTTCATCCGCAGTTCAGGTTTCGCGCCCAATTTCCGCAGTCTGGCCTCCGTCACCTGCCAGCCGAAAGGGATCACCTCAACCGGTACGGGGTCGTGCGTGCCCAGCTGAGTGACCAGCTTGGTTTCATCCACGATGATGACGAACCGGACAGTAGCGCTGGCCACGATCTTCTCGCGCAGCAGCGCCCCGCCCAGGCCTTTGATCAGATTGAGCGTGCCCAGCTCAACTTCGTCCGCGCCGTCGATGGTCATGTCGATCTTCGGCTGCTCTCCCAGCGTGGTTAAAGGAATGCCCAGACTGCGTGCCAACTGCGCGGTCTGTTCGGATGTGGGAATGCCGGTGATGCGCAGCCCCTGGCTCACCCGCCTGCCGATGGCATGGACTGCCAGCGTAGCGGTAGTTCCACTGCCCAGACCGACAATCATGCCGTCCCGGACCTGGGCGGCGGCTGATTCGGCGGCGGCCTCCTTAAACTGGTTCAACGCAGCGACGCTGTGCATGGCAGGCTCATGTCTATTGTGATACTTTTCCGCCACCCGGAGTCGCACCTGCGCATCTACAAAACGAGGCTACCGCGTTAACCTAGGAACTGGCCCCGACATCTACTTTGAGGATGGAACCACTATGAGCACGAACGCCGCCATCGCAACCAACCCGATTCTGCAATTGCAGGACTTCGGCCAATCCGTCTGGCTGGATTACATCCGTCGCAGCCTCATCACCAGCGGAGAGCTTAAACGATTGATGAGTGAGGACGGATTGCGCGGCGTCACCTCAAATCCATCCATCTTCGAAAAGGCCATCGTAGGCAGTACGGACTATCAGGACATTTTGAACGACGCGCAGTCACGCAGTCTCGATGCTAAGGCGCTTTACGAAAAGATCGCGATCCGCGACATTCAAGACGCCGCAGACATTCTGCGCCCAACGTACGAAACATCACGGCGGCGCGACGGATATGTGAGCCTGGAAGTCTCGCCGCTGCTGGCGCACGACACGCACGGGACCGTGGAAGAGGCCAAACGCCTGTGGAAGACGGTTGCACGCGAAAACCTGATGGTGAAGGTGCCGGGCACCGCAGAGGGCATTCCCGCGATCTCCCTCCTGATCAGCGACGGAATTAACGTTAACGTAACTTTGCTTTTCTCGCAGCAGACCTACGAACAAGCCGCGGAGGCCTACCTGGTGGGGCTGGAAGAATGGGTATCGCGCGGCGGCGATGCCGGGAGAATCGCCAGCGTCGCCAGCTTTTTCGTGAGCCGCATCGATACGGCGATCGACAGCCTGGTGACAGCAAAGCTCAAAACTGCCTCGAGCCCCGCGGAGCAGGCGATGCTACGAAGCCTCCTCGGAAAGGTTGCCATCGCCAATGCGAAGCTGGCATACAAACGATACGGAACGATATTCTCCGGCGAGCGCTGGCAGAGGCTCGCCGCGAAGGGCGCACAGTCGCAGCGTTTGTTGTGGGCCAGCACCAGCACGAAGAACCCCAACTATCGCGACGTCATCTATGTGGAAGAACTCATCGGTCAGGACACCGTCAACACGATCCCGCCCGCCACGTTCAATGCCTTCCGTGATCACGGCCGGCCGCGCGCGAGTCTGGCCGAGGACGTCGAAGCCGCCGCAGGCATCATGAAGACGCTGGCAAACGTCGGCATCTCCATGAAGGAAGTGACCGACAAGCTGGTAGTCGACGGCGTGCAGCAGTTCGCGGATGCCTTCGCATTGCTGCTGAAAGCGACTGGGGAGCACTCTGCGAACCGCGCCAAGATTGAGCGGCAGACGTTCCAGTTGCCGAAGGATCTTGACGGCGCGGTGAAAGATGCGATCGACGACTGGCAAAAAGGCGACAAAGTGCGCCGCCTCTGGCGCCACGATGCAACCCTCTGGACCGGCAAAGACGAAGCGAAATGGCTTGGCTGGCTGGATATCGTCGACGATCAGCTATCTCACATCGAGCACTTGAAGAACATGGCGCAAGAGGTGAAGTCAGCCGGCTTCAAACATGCCCTGCTGCTGGGCATGGGCGGCTCAAGTCTTTGCCCCGAAGTGATGCGGATGACCTTCGGGAAGATCGCCGGCTATCCCGAGTTGCACGTTCTCGATTCCACGGATCCCGCGCAGATCCGCGCAATCGAGAAGAAAATCGATCTGGCGAATACGATTTTCATCGTGTCCAGCAAGTCCGGCAGCACGCTCGAACCGAACATCTACAAGCAGTACTTCTTTGAGCGCGTGAAGCAGACGTTAGGAGAGAAGAAGGCGGGCGAGCGCTTCATCGCGATTACCGACCCCGGCTCGAAGATGCAACAGGTGGCCGAGAGCGATGGTTTCCGCCACATCTTCTACGGCCTGCCCAGTATTGGCGGGCGCTACTCGGCTCTATCGAACTTTGGCATGGTGCCGGCGGCGGTGATGGGCGTCGATGTGCCGCAATTTCTGAACACGACACAGGAGATGGTGCATGCGTGCGGGCCGACGGTTGCGGCTGCGGACAATCCTGGGGTTGTGTTGGGCGCGATTCTCGGAACCCTGGGAAATCGCGGGCGCGACAAAGTCACGATCATCGCATCGCCCGGCATTTTCGATCTGGGAGCATGGCTGGAGCAGTTGATTGCGGAATCCACCGGCAAGATTGGCAAGGGACTCATTCCCGTGGATCGCGAGTCGCTGGGCGCGCCCGAGGTGTACGGGAAGGACCGCGTGTTTGCGTATCTGCGGCTTGAGACAGGAGCCGACTCCGCACAGGATAAGGCCGTGGATGCGCTTGAACGCGCCGGCCAGCCGGTGCTGCGGATTGCTGTGGAGCAGGCTTACAACCTGGGCGAAGAATTTCTCCGCTGGGAGATCGCCACCGCGGTGGCGGGTTCGATCCTCGGCATCAATCCGTTCGATCAGCCGGATGTGGAGGCCAGCAAGGTCGCGACGCGCGCGCTGACTTCGGAATATGAAAAGAGTGGCAAGTTGCCGGATGAAGCGCCGTTGTTTGAAGGTTCGGGTTTCAAGCTGTTCGCGGATGCAAAGAATACGGAAGCATTGAACAAGAGTGCCGGCAAGTCCCTCGATGGCTACTTGAAAGCCCACTTGAACCGCCTGGGTGCGGGCGACTATTTTGCCGTGCTGGCGTACATCGAAATGAACGATGCGCACGAGAAATCGTTGCAAGGTTTCCGCCACGCGGTGCGCGATGCCAAACGGGTGGCGACTTGCCTCGGATTCGGACCACGCTTTCTGCACTCAACAGGCCAGGCCTACAAGGGCGGGCCGAACAGCGGCGTGTTCCTGCAAATCACTTGTGATGATGCCGCCGATCTCCCTGTGCCCGGCCAGAAATATACATTCGGCGTGGTGAAGGCGGCGCAGGCGCGCGGCGATTTCCAGGTTCTGGCGGAGCGCGGCCGGCGTGCGTTGCGCGTGCATCTGACGGGCGACGTCAGCGCCGGCTTGCAACGGCTGGGCTCCGCCATTCAGCAGGCTTTGCGCTAAACGCTACTTCGGCTGGTCTCCTGAAGCAGGCTTCGCGCGCTCGATCACGATTTGGAACTTCGCTGCCAGCGCGGAAAGCGCGCCCACCGCCGCTAGCACAGGCGCGAAGATCGCTCCTACCGTGGCGACGGTGACCGGAATCTCGACGAAGGTGTTGCCCTTCTCATCTTTGATGATGATGCGGTTCACATTGCCTTCGTGGACCAGCGCCTTCACCTTCTCCACAAGATCCCGGCCGAGAACTTGTACCTCTTCAACAAACTGATCGATGCTCACGGGGAGCCTCCAGAGATATTATCTATCGGGAGGCGCCATGCCGGAATATCCAGGAGTTTATGTGGAAGAGGTGCCAGGGGCGTTTCATTCGATTTCGGGTGTATCGCCTGGCATCGGAGGATTCAGCGGACTGGTAGACACCGAGAACATCCCGCTCGGGCGCGGCAGCATGCGCTCGTCGCACGGCCGGGGGAATGCGGTTTGGGAATCCGATTGGCAATACGTCAATGTCCGGCGCGACGTGCTCTTCATCGAGCAGTCGCTCAGTCAAGGACTGCAATGGGCGGTGTTTGAGAACAACGGGCCCGCCCTGTGGTCACGGGTAAGCCAATCCGTTGACGGTTTCCTCACAAGACAGTGGCTGCAGGGTTCCCTGCAGGGCAAGAAGAAGGACGAGGCTTTCTTCGTCGCCTGTGGCAGCACGACCATGACGCAAAATGATATTGACAACGGCCGGCTGGTGGTGGTTGTCGGCGTCGCTCCCGTCCGCCCGGCGGAATTCGTAGTCTTCCAGATTGGCATTTGGACGACAAAGAAGTAGCCGCTCCTGAAAGTTAGATTCGGCGTTCGCTTCGTGCTACCGTGTTTTTTAGATGGCGCGGTTCGTCGCTCTGTTACTCGTGTTTTGCACCGCCGCTCTGCTTGTTGCAGACGCACAATGCGGTGTGTGGTGCTCCGCGAGTCTGTGCCGTGCACCTCGTCCTGAGACGAGCTGCCATCATCATCATCGGCAGCCATCGTCGCAGCAGTGCCTGCATCAGCACAACTTGACGCAAACCTGGATGGGCACAGCCTCGCGGACCGCGGTGACACTGCTGCAAGTAGCATGCCTCGCCGAGTTGGAGTTCCCGGCTTCCGCTCATGACGGGCGAAGTCGGATAGCCGCGCTCACGGCAGCCGGCGAACAGCCTCCCGGATTACTGGCGCAGACCGCTCTTCGGATCTAGCCGC
>Ga0335081_10004569_pt1 | contig 21816 bp, 26 predicted proteins | sample Lox_Sample_35_FD_206713 | JGI IMG/M metagenome (GOLD analysis project Ga0335081, IMG submission 206713) | Soil microbial communities from Loxahatchee National Wildlife Refuge, Florida, United States - Lox_Sample_3.5 | ecosystem: Environmental > Terrestrial > Soil > Wetlands | place: USA... | reverse complement strand
ACTTTGTCACTTGACGGGTACGGGCTTAATGGGTGTTAGGCCTCATCGTCGGAACACCTGCCAATAATAAGTCTGCTCATCGCCGGGCGGTCTGAATCCTGCCTGAAGTGCGCGGTCAATCCAAGCCTGACCTTTCTGAGGCTGAGGAAAGACATTCCCACCCGGGCCCGACCAATCGGGTGGCATAGGGACAAACTCTCCATACTTGAGACGGACTCCGAGTGCATACATGGCTGGGGGATAACCTGCCGATGCTGAATGCTCCAACACCCGGTAGCCTGCCTCAACGTCTGGACTGCACGGCCAAAGTATGAACGCCCCAACTTGCTCGCAGTGATTCTCGTGCCAGCGAGCTAGCTCGTACATGGCATGCGCGTCACCGCGCCAAGCTCGGAACGTGAGCCACCATCCCGGTACATAGAAGGGCAGCGCTACGATTGCAGTAATGCCGATAACAATCGCGGTAGCACAAAGGAGTGCCCTCTTGCCTCGAATCGCTCCTCGAATTAGGAGCACAATGAAAACAATCGGAAGAAGAAGCGGTAGAAAGCTAACCGGCATGTTTTCGGCCTAACGCTCAAGCTGAGGCGCGCGGCGGAGCCGCGTTGCCTCCAGCGGATGGTTCGGCCTTTTCTAACTCCTCAATTTGCTTTGCAAGACCAACCGCTTTCTCTGCGACTTTGACATTCTTCTCAGCAAGCTTGAGACGCTTCTTGGTTAAAACGACCATCTGCTTCCTCAACAAAAGAAGCGTGGATTTGCGGGTCTGCTCAGGAGAGACAATCCACCACGGCGGATTGCGAAATGCCGCACGGAAAGCAGAGGCAGTGACAATGGCGACAAAACAGAAGAAGGCGCTGGCGGCGTACAGAGCGAAAGATGAACCCGCCTGAGGACGGTGTCGGAAAAGAAACACTGACAACCCCAAGAAGAATGGAGTGAAGATCACCGCCACCCCGATGTAAGCGATCCGTGTCCAGATGGTCTTCATACTTTCGCCGAACGTGAAAGGTCAGCCACCGCTGGGCGCGGAGCGGCCAGCGGTTGGCTGCGCCGAATGGATAGACTCAAGTCGCAAATTTCTCCTGCTGGCGAGCCACCCTCCGAAAAGGACGCAGACAAACTCGAAAGCCTCACGCAGAAGTCGGCGAATGGTAAGGAGAGCATGGTGCGCTCTGGGAAGGACGACGACTGGTAAGACAAATAACACGACCACGACGATCAGTCCGACAACCGCCGCGTGCCGAATGGTAGCCGTGCGGGATACTCTGCCGGCAACATACCCGGCCAGGCAATCTGCCAATATCCCAATCCCAATATAGATGCCCTTGCGCGTAGTGTCTGTGATTGCTAATTGCCGCTCAGGCGAGAGACAATTTAGCAAGAGGCCTGACGCTCCCCCCAAAAGCACTACGACACTCAACCAAGCCAGCAGCCCCATGATAATCGGCTTAGCTTTCATCGTCTATCGCAAAAGGTATCCTACGGAGGCCGCGCCAGCGGACTCCGTTAGGATCACCGACTGGTTAGACTTCTTCATGCTCAAAGTACAATTCGATGAACTGTCCTGTTGGCAAGCGGAATGCAAAGTACGTTGCCCCGTCCCAGACGCTTCCAGCAGTGAAAACGTGCGTGACCACGCCGCGCAAATGCTGCCCGATCATGACTGAAAGCCTGCGTGTCTGTGGCACAACAGACGCGTGCAGCACAAGGGAGTTCTCCTCCGCGACAGGAATAGGAGTATCAGGCAAAACGAGTGTTGGGATACCCTCACCGTTTCGCGGTGCGAACGTGAGCACGCCCAAGGTGCGCCTGTGTTGCGTCTCTCCAGCGACGGGCTCCGATGCGTGCTGGATGGTGACTTTCATGTCTAACGTTGCCGATCAGATAACGGAGCGGAGGCGAAGCCGTAGCGACGGTTATCTGCATCGGCGTTGTTGGACTCCTTTATCATGGCGGCCTCTGAGTCGCGAGCGCGAACAGCGTAGGAAAAACCGCACTCATGCTGACCAGAATGCAGAATATGGAAACGACAACTTGCTGTCTGAACAAGGCAACACTGCCGATGAGCGAAACCAAGCACGCAGCTGTCGCGACGCCAATCAGCGCGTACGAACCCGAAACGCCAAGGACGCAGCCCTGCACCAGCAGCATCGCCAGCAGCTCGATGGATAGAGCTACAAGCGGAATGGTCGGCTTAATCTTCACGCTCTTCAGTCCAACTTAAATTCGGCGACCTAAAGTCGCAAAAAAAGGCGACTGATGGTCGCCTATTTCGGCTGGCGCATCGTCATGGACTTTGCTATGAACCAGCTTCATGGACAAGACGTTAGCGCCGCTGCCAGCGCGGGGCAAGCCCAAATTGCTTGACCAAGTCAAGGATGTTTGTCGCTACAAGCATTACTCAATCCGCACCGAGCAAGCTTACGTGGATTGGATCAAACGCTACATCTACTTTTACGGCAAACGGCACCCCAAAGAACTAAACGCCGGCCACGTGCGCGACTATCTGACTCATTTGGCTGTGAAGGGGAAGGTCAGTGCCTCAACACAAAACCAAGCATTTAGTGCGCTATTGTTTCTGTATCAACAAGTCCTGCAGCAGGACATCGGATTCATCAAGGATGTCGAGCGTGCGAAGATGCCCAAACGCGTCCCCGTCGTATTCACACGCGAGGAAGCGCGTGCGGTGCTCAGCCATTTGACCGGCACCATCCGCCTGATGGGAGAGATGCTGTACGGAAGTGGCTTGCGGCTCATGGAAGTCCTTCGCCTACGCGTGAAAGACATCGACTTCAGCTACGGCCAGATCATAGTACGTGATGGCAAGGGTGCTAAAGATCGTGTGACGGTGTTGCCAGAGAAACTTCGAGAGCCATTGAAACGCCACTTGGCCCGTGTCAAGACGCTGCATGAAGACGACTTGGCAGAAGGTTTCGGAAATGTGTATTTGCCATTCGCCTTGGAACGTAAATATCCGAATGCACAGAAGGAATGGATTTGGCAATACCTGTTCCCGGCAGCCAAACGTTCCATCGACCCGCGCACCGGCATTGAGCGCCGACATCATGTTGGCGAAGTCGTGCTGCAGCGCGCCGTCAAAGAGGCTGTCCGAAAGGCCGGTATTCGCAAGTTGGCATCGTGTCACACGTTCCGCCATTCCTTCGCCACGCACCTACTGGAAAGTGGCAGCGACATCAGGACCGTGCAGAAACTTCTCGGCCATAAGGACGTCAGTACGACACAAATCTATACTCACGTCCTGAATCGACCGGGACTGGCCGTGCGCAGCCCGCTGGATGGGTGACAGAACCAGGAAAAGGGCTCCGTCTCATACGATCATAATTCTGCACCGATGGCCACCTTGATGGCCTCAGTGAAAACTGTGAGCGCGGCGTTGATGGCATCCTGTGCCATCTTCTTGTTAACGACTCTTACCATCGCCAAGCCGGCCTGAAGGGTTTCTTTCTCGTCGGCGATCTGACGCTGGAAATCTTCGTCGGTGATCTTCCCGGCAATGCGTGCGTCGGCAATGGATTTGAACGCTGACGATTCTTCAGCCAAGACATCTTTCATGGCGCCCTCGGCTTTCGGCCATTCCGCCTTGAAAACTCCTTCGGCTGCCTGAAGCATGTCAGTGGTTACTTGGGTGAGGTCAAAGGACATGGTTGCACCGTTCTTTTAGCTTGTAGCCACGCCGCTCTGCCGGCGTGGGGAGCCCGCGCCTCGACTGAGCGAGGCGGCTACAGCTTTCCGCGCGCCCTACTCGCGTGGATTCGCGTGAATTCGTGGTAAACGGCTGCGGACGGCGGTCATACTCGCCAGAGGCCGAGGTGTCATGGCGGCAAACCGCCGCTACAGTGGTAAGTGTCACGGTTTCTTCGCCCCTTCCGCGCGTGCCAGGTACGCAAACAATCGTGCGAATCGGTCGTGGTCCAGTTCGGCGTTACCGGTCGAGTATATATCGCGTTCTTTGTGCAAGGCTCGATACTTCTGCCACAACGACAGAATCGTTTCGGCGATTTGGGTCGAGTCCTCGTTGTATTGTCTAACCTTGTTCCGCAGGACGGGAGAATTCAGATCGGCTTCGATTGAGGAATACTGGTCGGCAAACACCTTATACTGCCGCTCCGGCTCCGGCGTGTCCAACAGTTTTCCATAAAATAGGTCAACGCGTTTGGCGGCATCGAAAATTGCGTCCTCGGTCTTCGAGTCGTAGTCGGCCACGAATTTGACGGCGCAGCCGGAGAGAAACGAGACGAAGAGGAGCGGCAGGATGAGAATGGCGGGCCAACGGCGCACAATTTGACCGTAGCCGCAGGCTTTAGCCTGCGCGGGTCGAACGCACCCGTAAAGGGTGCGGCTACAGCGAATCCCGAACGCCCTGTCCGCCCCGCAGGCGTGAGCCGAAAACCGCAAGGGCGGTTTGAGACGCCGCGACGACGTCTTCGCGGCAACCCTGCGGCTACAACGAATCGGAGTGGAGGTAGGCGCGGTGGGGGCACCGCGCCCTACCGACGGCACGGGAAGCCGCGCCGTTCCGTGGGAATCTGGGGCTCGCAGATTGTAGGGCCGCGATGCCTGCCGTATCGGTATCGCGCCCCTGCCCCTGGAAACAATCGGGACGGCGCGATACCTCGAAACGACACAAGGCATCGCGCCCTACAAAAAAACAGTGGCAGTGCTCAGGTGCACCCGCTCCGTAGCGGGCGGTGCTTTTTGCATTGAGCACTGGCGGGAACAAAGTATTCTAAATAGGTGTTTAACTAGCGGACGCTCCTATGCCCACATTTCAGTACAAAGCCAAAACTCGCGCCGGTGAATTGGTCAATGGCTCGCTTGCGGCCGGGGACCGCCGTGCCGCGCTGGCCGAATTGTCCAAACTCGGTTTTTTCCCGTTGGCCGTGGAATCGTCCGAGACGGCAACGCAAGGGGCGGTCAAAGGCGGCCTGGGCAGCGGCGTCAAATCACGCGACGTCCTGATGTTCACCCAGCAGCTTTCCACGTTGCTGCGTTCGGGAATGTCGTTGAGCCAGGCGCTGGGAACGCTGGAGCGGCGGACCCAGAAAAAGGCGCTGGCCACCGTACTCGGCGACTTGCGTAACGGCATCGTGCAAGGCGAAAGCCTGTCCGATTCCCTGGCGAAACATCCCAAGCTGTTCTCGCGCTTTTTCGTGAATCTGATCAAGGCCGGTGAAGCCAGTGGCGCGCTCGACGATGTGCTGCTGCGGTTGGGCAAACATCAGGAACAAATGGCCGAGGTGCGCGAGAAGGTGATCGGCGCCTTATTGTATCCGTTGATCATCGTCAGCGTCGGCATTTGCGTGATCATTTTCTTCATGCTGGTGATGGTGCCGCGGTTCGCGACGATGTTCAAGGAGATGGGACGGGCGCTGCCGTTGCCCACGCGGATTTTGATCGGGGTCAGCAACGGGTTCATGTCGTACTGGTGGATTGGCGTGTTGCTGATCGTGGCGGCGGTGACGGCGTATCGGATTCGCGCGCGGACGCCTGAGGGCAAACTGGCGCTGGATTCGATGAAGCTGCGCCTGCCCGTTTTCGGTAATATCATCAAGGCGAATGCCTTTGCGCAATTCGCGCGGACGCTGGCGACGTTGTTGGAGAACGGCGTGCCGGTGCTGACGGCGTTACAGATTGTCGAGGACACCATGACCAATCGGGTTATCGCCAATGAGATCCAGGAGGCCCGGACCCGCGTCACGGACGGCACGAGCATTTCGCAGCCGCTGGCCAAGGGGAAGATTTTTCCGCCGTTGCTGATTGATATGTTGGCCGTGGGCGAAGAGAGTGGTGAAGTGGTGCCCGCGTTGAAAAACATCGCGGAGAACTACGAGAGCGAACTTTCCCGCACGTTGAAAGTATTCACGACGTTGCTGGAGCCGGCGATCATTATTTTCATGGCCGTGGTGGTGGGCGCGATCGTGCTCAGCGTGCTGATGGCCGTATTTGACATCACAGCAGGAATTGGAAAATAGACAAAGGACAGAATCTATGAAATCGAAGAGAGTCAATTCACGAAGCGGCTTTACGCTGCTGGAAATCATGTTGGTCGTGGTCATCATCGGGATGTTGATCACCGTAGCCGTCGTCCGCTTGTCCGGCGAGTCGGAGAAGGCGCGCCTGGTCGCCACGCGTCATCAGATCGATGCGTACAAGACCGCGCTCGGTCTTTACGATCTCGACAACGGAATGTTCCCGACAACCGAGCAGGGATTGAATGCGTTGATCTCGCAGCCGCCGAATCTTCCCAATTGGAAAGGTCCCTATCTCGATCCGCCCGTCATCCGCAAGGATCAATGGGGCCACGATTTCATTTATCGATATCCGGGACAGAAGATTCCCAGCGGCTTCGATCTCTTTTCCGTCGGTCCCAACGGCGTAGAAGGCGACGAGGATGACATTGGCAATTGGCAATAGAATCCGGCGCAGCGGCTTTACGCTGATCGAGCTGAGCATCGCGCTCTTCATTATCGCCATCATCATGGCGGTGTCGGTCCCGAGCTTTATCCGTTCGTACAATGCGTCGCTGATGAACTCGACCGGGCGCGCGGTGATCACCAGTTGCCAGTTCGCACGGTTGAACGCCGTGCTGCGCCAACAAAAAGTGGAATTCAACATCGATTTGGACCGGCAGGTGATTTGGCTCACGCAAACTGACACGAACGAAACGGATGACGCCGATGCGTCGGTGCAAACGTTAAAGACCATCGAGATCCCATCGCGGGTCGGAATCGTGTCCGCCCAGGTCGGCGACCAGCCCTTGCAGCAACGGGGGCAGGTCGAGGCCACCTTTTATCCGAACGGCACGTGTGACGCGTTCCAGATCACGTTGCGCGGGACTGAAAAAGGGAGCGGATTGGCCATTGTGGTCGATCCGGTGACGAGCCGCGCGGTGCCGTGGCCGGTGAAACTATGAGGGGACTCTGTCGATTTCTTCTGGCTCGCGGCGAGGACGCCGCTCCCACAAGATTTGGCCTGCGAAACATCCAAGGCGGACAGATGCGCCGCAACTGTGGGGGAGGTGGACTCGTCCGCCGAAGCCGTGGCGAAGGCGGATTCATGTTGCTGGAAGTGATTCTGGCAACGGCGTTGCTCGCCATCAGCATCGTCGCGATCATCGACAGCCTGAACCGCTGCGTCGCGGCGGTGAAAGCCATACAAAGCTACTCCATCTCGGAGAATCTTCTGGCCAACAAGAGTTTCGAGTTTCGCGCGGAACGCGCCGGAGACATTTTCGATCAGGAAGGTACCTTCCAGGATTACCCGGGCTATTCCTGGTCGCGCCGACTGGAGCGCACCGACACCGATGGGCTCTGGCAGCAAACGATTACGGTTTACTGGAACGAGCACGGCAGCGTGGCGAGCGATTCGCTCGTCGAATACCGGTATCTGCCGGAGAAATCGCAGTGAGACGTTTCTGCCAGCGAGCGAGTCACCGGTGTCACCGCGCTTCGGTGAAGCGCGCAAAGCTGGTTCATGCCAGGGGTTTCACTTTGTTGGAAGTGCTGTTGGCGATCACGATCCTCGCGCTTCTCATCACCTCGGTGTATTCGACGTGGAGCACCACTTTGATGGCTTGGCGCCGCGGCAGCGACGCCAGCGAGGTTTTCCAACGCCAGCGGGTGGTCATGGACACTTTGACTGAGTTGGCGCAATCGGTCGTGTACTTTGTGTCTTCGCCCGATTTATATGCGGTGAGAGGCACGAGCAAGCCGGACTGGGGTGACACGGTGAGCTTTGTGACCGCCTCGGATGCGGCGTTACCGCCGAGTGAAGCCCTTGATGCCGGCATGCGGCGGGTCACCATTTCGATGGAGCAAGACGACTACGGACGCAAGTATCTGGCGCTGGTCAATGCTCCCGCCGTCAGCGTCGATGAGAGCAACACGACCAGCCTGGCGGATAGTACTTTGCAGGCGCATGTTCTATCGACGGATGTCAGTGGTTTTTACGTCCGCTACCTCGACCCACGTGACGGCACGTGGTACGACAAGTGGGAAGAAAACAATCTCATTCCTTCGGCACTGGCCTTTACTGTCTACTTCGGTCAAACGGGAGGAACGATTCCTCCCGTCGGGGTGACGCGCTTGGTCGATCTTCCCGTAGCCAAGTACGTTGCCGAGGGTGCCGGTCTTCCCGGGGGCGGGCTATCGACCACGAACAATCCGATCAATCTTCCGCCGCCGCAATGAGAAAATCCTGGACACCAAATACGCTATCGGCTGACCGCAGCGGAGTGGCCATTATCCTCGTGTTGTGGGTCGTAATGGTTTTGTCCTTGCTGATCAGCGGGTTTGCTTTCACAATGCACGTCGAGACGCAGGTAGCTTCGTACGGCCGCAAGGAGTTGAAGGCGGAGATGCTCGCACGATCGGGCGTTGAAGTGGCGCGGATGGAATTGATGCTCCATCAGCAGTCTCCCACGAACTCTCAGTTCGATGCATCGAATCAGGAATGGGCCACGAACGAATTGCTGTACGTCGATCACAAGCTGGGCGATGGAACCTATAATGTGAAGGTCACCGACGAGGAATCGAAGATCCCGATCAACTTTATCGCGGCGGCGCCCCAAGGCGATCTGGTACTCAAACGTCTCCTCAGTATACTCGGGGTCGATCCGTTTGACGGCGACGTGATTATCGATTCGATTTTGGATTGGATCGACGCGGACGACCTGACCAGGTTGAACGGTGCGGAGAGCGATTACTACCAAAGTCTCTCGCCGCCGTACCGGGCCAAGAACGCCCCGATAGATCGCGTGGCAGAGATGCTGTTGATTCGCGGCGTGACGCCGGAGCTGTATTACGGCACCGCCACGGCAGACCAGGAAGCGCGCCCGTCTTTTCCCGAGTTGTTCACCACGTGGCCGACGGGCAGGATCAACGTGAACACTGCTTCCTCTATCGTGTTGCAGGCGATGTTGAATCTCGACGACCAGCGAGCGCAAGCGATTATCAGCCAGCGCGATGGACCCGACGGAATTCCCGGGACGGAAGACGACCAGCCCTACCCTACCGTCGCCGCCTTTCCGGCAACGCAAGAGCAAGCGCAAACGCAAACCCAACCCCAACCCCAAACGCAACTGGCAAGCCTCATTTCGGTCAACTCTTCGTTTTTTACCGTGAAATCCACCGGAGAAGTCGGCGGCGTCAAGCGTACGCTCGTCGTCACTCTGCATCGCGATCCCTGGCCCGGTACCAACATGCAGGTCGTGGCTTGGTGTGAATTGCGAGGCGGCCAATGAAGCCGTTTTTTAATCCACGCAAACTAACGCACATTGGACAAACTCGCGGTTGTGCCGCAGTGGCGTTTGGCGTCTCCAGTTTGGAACTCACAACGGCCCGGACGGAAGGTGGCGATGTTCAAGTTCTGCAAAACGCATCCGCCAACGCCGCTGCGCCGGAAAATGCCGAAAACCCGGCGCCGCAGTGGGCGATAGCGGCGCAATCGTTGCGTCGGCAATTCGATCCGCGCGAGCATCGGGTCGTCACGTCCATCAACTGCGAAGACGTGCTGTGTCAGAGCTTACGGCTACCGGCCACCGATCCAACCGAGTTAAAGCAGATACTGGATCTGCAGATCGACAGTCTCACGCCATTGCCGTTGGAAGAGATTGTCTATGGTTTCGAGCCGCTGGAGTCTTTCGACGGTCAAACCCGAGTGCTCGTCGTCATCGCACCGAAAGTCAAGGTCAACGAACGCGTGGAAGTTCTGGAAACCGCCGGTCTGCCCGCGGAAATTGTTTCCGTGGACGCACTGGCCATGTTCCACGCCCTGAGCCAGCGCAACACGTTGCCGACTGATGATCGTCTCAACGTTCTGGTGAGCCTTGGCGCCACCAGCGCGAACGTGATTGTATACTCGCAGAACGTGCCGTTTGCCGTCCGCTCGATGGTGTTCGGCCCCGGAGCGGTCCCCGGCGGCGAAGGCGAATCGCTGCTTCGAGAAGAATTGCAGCGCACGCTGGTGGCTGCGGAAGCCGAGCATCCGCAGCGCGGGGTGGGCTCGGTGACGTTCCTCGCGACATCTGAAGAGCTGAAGTCTCTGGCCGAAAGAGTTGGGGCTGGATTGAGTGTGCCGTCGAATTTCCTGACGAACGGTGCGGTGCCGTCGCCGGCGCTGAGCTTGTGCCTGCACTGCGCCGCCGAGGCGTCCCTGCGGTTGAATCTGCTGCCGGACGAATGGCGCTCGAAGCGACGTGCCGCCGCGTTCCGGAAGCATCTGATCCGCGGCGCGATAGCGTTGGGGGCAGTTTACGCGCTGGCGCTGGGTACGTTTCTTGGTTTGCTGGCAGTCAGGACGTCGCGACTCAATCGGCTCGAAAAGGAAGCCGGGGGATTGCAGCCGTTCTTTCTTCACGCACGCCAAACCGAGAGTGAATTGGTCACGATGCGCAATCAACTCGGCACCAAATACTCCGCGCTGGAAGTGTTGCGCGAAGTCACCCTGCGGATGCCGGAGGGCGTCCGGCTCAGTGAGTTCGCCTTCAAAAAGGATCAGACCGTGGGGCTGAAGGGCCAGGCGCCATCCGCATCGGTTTCTGACGATTATGTGAGCCAGTTGGAGAAGAGTGAATTGTTTTCACAGGTTACGCCAAATCGTACCAGCACGGAGGCGGGCGGCTTGACGAAGTTTGATCTGGTTTGTACTCTGAAAACCGCCACAGGAGTGGGAACAACGCCACCATGAAGATTACTAACAGAGAGCGCTCGTTACTGGTGATTACCATCGCGGCGATTCTATTGGGGCTGAATTATCTCTTGCTGTTTCCGTTGGTGCACCATTGGACGGAGACCGGCAACAAGCTGATTCGCGAACGCCGCGAAATCGCGGGTATGAAAAGCGTCATCGCTCAAAAGAAGCAGTGGCAGCAGGAATACGACGAGCTCAAGCGAAGCCTTGGCCAACGCAGCGAGCGCTTCGAGCACGTCTCGGATGTAATGTCAAAAATCAATCAGGTTGCGGGCAACTCGGGTGTCATTATCAGCGTGCGCCGGCCCTTGCCCGAAGAAGACAAAGGTCTGTATCGCGTGCTGCCGGTGCAGTGCACGATTGAGGCCAACACAGAGTCGCTCGTGAGATTCCTGTTTGCGCTGCAAACGGGCGCTGGCTTCGTCAGCGTCGAGCAGTTGCGCGTCAGTCCCCGTCCTGAAAATCCGACCATTTTGCGCTGCGACGTCCAGGTCCGGGCTCTGTCTGGTAAAATGGAGGGGTCACGTTCGTGATCCTCAACCTGACGGTGTCGGCATTGCTTATGGCGGTCGCGGTTGTGCCGAGCGCAGCGACCTCCAAAACGGCGACAAACGCACACGATTTTTCTCGGTACCAGATCATTCTGGATCGTTCACCGTTCAGCCCGCCGGCGGGCTCTGCGGACGCGCCCCAGCCTGGGTTTTCGACTCGGTTCAGTTTTATCGGAACAGCCCAGATGAGCACGGACGCCCCGGTGATGGCGTTCATTCAGGACAAGCAAGACAACAATCGGATTTACTGCAAAACGGAGGGCGAAAGCATGGGCGCTGCCACCGTCGTCGCAATCAGTCAATCGCCGCGAGCGAAACTGGTGCTCAAACAAGGTCTGGAAACAGCGACGTTGACATTGGAAACCAAGGCAACTGTGGGCCCTGCGCCTGCGATGCCGAACCCCGAATTTGAGAGGCGGCCCATACCGGGCGTGCCGCCCGGAGTGCGCCGTATTCCATTCCGGCGAGGAGGTTAGATTGAGACCACGCATGATCTTCTGGGCTGGGCTGTTCGCATTCGTCGGAGTGGCTACACCCAACGGTCCGCTGGGGCCTGTTTTCGCCCAGAGCAACTCTGACTCAACTCTGGTGGAACCTCTGCCCCTTCCGTCCCGGGAGACCAGCCAGGAAGAAGGGACATCCGTACAGATCACAAATTTCCCCACGTTGGTAAAATCGGTGATTCCCCCGTCCCCACCGGCTCCGACCAATGAAGCCGCGACCATTGACTTTGAATTTCAAGGCGCCCCGATTTCCGCCATTCTTGAATGGTACGCACGGCTGACGCAACGTTCGATCATTTCGGCACCCAATTTGGCTGGTATCATTAACTTCCGCAGCCAGACGAAGCTGACAAAAGACGAAGCCATAGAGGCGCTCGATAGCGTGCTTGCCATCAATAACATCGCCGCCATTCCGCTCGGTGACAAATTTCTGAAGATCGTTCCCATCCCCTCCGCCAAGCAGGAGGGGATTCCCTTCGGTCAGCAAGTCCCACCCGCCGATACGCTCGGAACCCAGATTATCCCTCTGAAATACGCCGATGCGGCGGATGTCATTCCGGCTCTGCAACCCTATCTACATGCCTACGGCCAACTTCTGGCTCTGGTAAAATCCAACAGTATTCTCATTACGGAAACGGCCGGTAATCTCCGACAGATGCTTGAGATTATTGCTTATGTGGACCAGCCGTCCGCATTGCGGATGGAAATGCGTTCTTATCAACTAACCTACGCCAAAGCCGCCGATGTTGTGCAGCGGCTGCAATCGATGATTCAGGAGGCCCAACAGGCTGGCGCGCGTCCGACCGAACCCATCCAGCCGATTCGCCGGATTCTTCCTCGGTCCCGGGAGACCAGCTCAACTGTCGGCGGCGGCGTAGAAACGGCCGTCGAAGGCAAGGTCATCATGACCGCCGACGAACGGACCAACAAGATTTTCATCCTGACCCGGGTCAGCAATTTCGATTTTTTTGACCAGATCATCGCGGAGTTGGATGCGAAGGTGGAACCAGATGTGGTCATGAAAGTGATCGAACTGAACTACGCCACAGCCGAAGACGTTGCTTCGTTATTGAACTCGCTCATCACGGGAGCGGCTCCCACGACAACGCGCCGATCGAGCAGCAGCACGACCTCGACGGGCGCGCGCGCGCCGGCTATTCCGCCCCCTCCCATGACTGGTGGATCAGCCGGCAGCAAATTGGAGGGCTTCCTGCAGTATGCCGAGGGCGTCCGTCTCCTGCCTGATCCGCGGACGAATTCACTGTTGGTGATGGCCACCAAGGAGGACATGAGACGCATTGAGGCGTTGGTGAAAAGCATCGATACGTCGGTGGCCCAGGTACAGATCGAGGTGGTGATTGCCGAGTTGACGCTGAACAACGAGCTCGACGTCGGCGTCGATCTGTTCAATCGGCTGTCGTCGGCGGCCAATGGCGCGGTGAAAGGGACCGGCGGCAATATCACGGACGGCAATACGCCGGTCCAAATCAGCTCCGCGCTTGCCAGCAATTTGCCGACGGCGGCAGCGCTGGCCTCGGGGGCTGGCGGCTTGACGTACTTCACCACTTTTCGGAATCTAAACCTCGATACCATTGTTCATGCGCTGGCCACCACTGCAAACAGCAAAGTGTTATCGACACCGATCATCCAGACGATGGACAACCAGGAGGCGGACATCGTCGTGGGCGAATCGGTGCCGGTGCCGACCTCGCAGACATCCTCCCTTATCAGCGGCGTGGGCACCCTGGCAACGGCCGGAGTCACCTCCAGCATCCAGTATGAAGACGTCGCTATCGAATTGAAGGTGACTCCCCGAATCAATCCGGATGGCTACGTGCGGATGGACGTCGAACAGAAGGTGAATGATCTTGGCGCCAACGTGAACATTGGCGGGACGATCGTCCCGACGATCCTGAAAAGGGAAGCCAAATCCTCATTGGCCGTGGAAGACAATAGCACGATTGTTCTGGGCGGACTGATTCAGGAAACAAAGTCGAAGTCGATGAGCAAAATACCCATTTTGGGCGACATTCCGCTTCTGGGCCAGATATTCAACACCCAGCAGAACAACCGGCAACGGACCGAGTTGATTATCTTCATCCGCCCCAGCGTGCTGCGTACCGACCGGGCGGCGGTGCTCGAAGCCCGACGGCGTTTGCGAAAGTTGGGGATGAGCGAGGAATTGGAAGAGCAGTATTTCCCGAACTTCAATTCGGAGACGAACGCGACCCCGCGCAAAGTCCCGCGCGGCCCGGTTTCAATGAATCCGTCCACCACGGCGCCGGTGGTTCAGGCTTCTCCGGCGCAGCCCAGCTCGGTTCAAACCAACGCAGCCCCGTCGAGCGCGACCCCACCACCGAGCGAGAGTTCGGCGGCGCGGGAGTCGGCCAAGATCAAGGCGTTGAAGATGCAAGACGGCTACCCGGTCGTGCCATAAATCCTCGCCGGGGTGCCAGCGGAGAAAGCAATGGACACGACAGGTTTACTCAACCAGCGCACAAAAATCGTGTTGCGGCGGTTCCATCCGCAGACGCCGCGGGAGATCATTCGGGGCACCATCACGAACATGGATGAAACCGGCCTGCGCGTCAGCGGCCGTCGATTCCAAGAGCTGGCGGATTTGGAGAGCGGCTTGCCACAGGAACGGCCCATTGAGGCGGATAACAAGCTGTACTGGATCCCGTTCTCCTCCATTCGCTACAGCGAAATCTTGGCGCCCGGCTCGGCTTCGGAGAAACTCGACAACGAGATTCAGCGGCGCAAACCATTCACACCGCAGGAACTTCATCGGCTTAGCGGGTCGGATTGAGAGCGTCCAAAGCTATCGGCCTCTATGCGATTGCGGTCATCGTCATCGGGGCACTATTCGCGCCGTGGCTTTTTTGGGCCGTGCAATGGGCCGCACCGCACATTGCCATTGCCCATTGGCTGGCGGGCTATGGCTTTCATCGCGTTTTTAACCGTTCCCTGCTGATCGTGGCCTTGGTCGGACTGTGGTCATTGCTGCGCAGCGTCGGAGTCGGTAGTTGCCGCGAACTCGGTTTTATCCGGACCAGCCGCTGGTGGAGGCATGGGCTTCTTGGGTTTGCCTTGGGAATTGGCTCCTTTTCAGTCGCCATCGCCATTTCCTGTGCACTGGGAAATCGGTCGTTGGCGGCTGACAAATCTGTCGCAGAATTGGCTGTCGCGGTGTTGCGCTACACCGTCGTCGGTCTCGTTGTTGCCCTCATCGAAGAAACGTTCTTCCGCGGAGGAATCCAAGGGGTGCTCCAACGCGGGATGAACGTTGTGCTGGCGATTGTTTTGGCGAGCGCCATCTATTCCGTCCTTCACTTTTTGAAACCGCGAGGCGCGGATATTGCCTCCGACCAGGTCACCTGGACCAGCGGGTTTGCGTATCTGGGCGAGATCGCCCGGCACTCGTTTGCCAAGCGAGAAGATGCGATCGGTTTTGTGACGTTGTTTCTAGCCGGCTGTATTTTGGGATTGGCTTACGCCCGGACACGGGCATTATATCTTTCCATTGGATTGCACGCCGGCTGGGTGTTGGCCAACGAGTTGGCCCGGTGGTTGGACGCGGGTACCATTGTCGAAGACATGACCACCTGGCTGGTGCTGGCGTTGCTGCTCGTGATTGTCGGATGGCTATGCACGACCCAATTGAGGCCCCTGCCCGTCCCGGACCCGTCCGGCTCTGGACGCGTCGCGCGCTCGACATAATTTACCCACGCAACTGCCGAATCTGTTCTCAACCCCTGACTGAAACGGAATCGGGCGTCGTTTGTCGCCACTGTTTTACCTCCGCCAAAATCATTGAACCCCCGTTCTGCCGACAATGCGCCTCCCCATTTGCCGGGACGGTCACGGGTGAAACCTTCGTCTGCGGCTATTGCCAGAATCTACGTTTCCACTTCTCGAGAACCGTGTGCGCGTGCCGGGCCGAGGGCGTCGTTCGCGATTGTATCCTGCGTTTCAAGTACAACCGCGAGATGTATTTCGGCCTGCATCTCGTGGAGTGGCTGTTGGGGGCGGCGCGCCGCTGGATCGATTGGCGTGAGATCGACGGCCTCATTCCGGTGCCGTTGCATCCGCGCAAGAAGCGGCAGCGTGAGTTCAATCAAGCCGAGTATTTCGCCGCAGGGCTGAGCCAAGCACTGGGAATCCCGGTAATAAAACGGCGTGTGCGCCGGGTGAAGGACACCGGCACGCAGACCAAGCTCGATGCTGAAGCCCGTGCGCGCAATTTGCACGGCGCGTTCGTCGTGCGTGACGCGGCTGTGCTCGTTGGCAAACGGCTCGTGCTGGTGGACGATGTGTTTACCACTGGCGCAACGATGAACAGTTGCGCCCAGGTGTTACGGCGGGCGGGGGCAAAGGATGTGATCGCGCTGGCCATCGCCCGAGGCATATAGCGATCCCGCCAATCTAGGCTGTTTTCTGGTGGGAAATTAGGAAGGCCGGTATTTGCCCGCCGCTTGGGCGAGTCCTACCTTTAACCGGGTCGCGAGCGTGGATTCAGCAGGTCACCACTTCTGAAAACACGGTCTACGGCCCGGTTGGAACGTATGAAAAGAAAGGAGTATGAAAAATGGCAAACACAATTCATGCATATCAAGGGACAACCTTTGAAACGGAGAACACGGCCGGGCGTCGCTCCCACGCCGTGGAACGGACTGCGCAGTGGGTGGAGGGAGGTTCTATCCTCGAAGCCGTCGGAGGAATTAGTGCAGTGGTCTTGTCGATTCTGGGCCTAGCCGGCCTATTCTCGGAGAGCATGGCCGCAATTGGCGCGTTATGTATCGGCGCCGCCATGCTGTTTGAGGGCATCGCGATCGGAGCCTGGTTTGGGCGGGTACTAAATGAAGGCGGCAGCCCGTTTCGCCTCGCCGAGTTGGGTGGCGGCATGACCGTTGAGTTGATTGCAGGCGCAGCGGGTCTGGTTTTGGGCATTCTGTCGCTTGTCACGTCGCTCTACACGACACTGGTGCCGGTGGCGGTGCTGGTATTTGGAGGGGCCTTGCTCCTCGGCAGTGGCGCGACAACGCGTTTCGCTGTTGTGAAAGTGAGAGGCACACAAGACCATGTCGTGGAACAGGAAGTGGCCCGACAGGCGATCAAAGCTGCGGCTGACGTCCAGGCTTTGGTCGGTATCGCAGCGGTGGTTCTCGGCATCCTCGCATTGCTCGGCATTGGCTATGTCATTCTGCCTTTGGCGGGACTGTTGGCCGTCGGAACGTCCATCGTGCTGAGTGGCACGGCGGTCGGCGGCAGAATGTGGGGATTCCTCCACCGCGAATAACAGGGCTGAAGGAAAACTCAATCCCCCGCGCTTCCGCAAAGGAAGCGCGGGGGATTTTGTCCTGGAGGTGAATTCGCAGACATTTTTCAGGCTGGCGCGAGACGGGTGGATTGTGCTAGGGTTTTGTGCATTGCAACGGACCTGGGCAGGTCGCAGCCCAGACATCGATAAGAGCTTACAATGGCGGTATTCGAAGAAAAAGAAAAACCGAAGATTGCCGAAACCAAGACCAAGCGGCACGAAATTCCCAGCGGTTTATGGGTCAAGTGCAAGAACTGCGGCGAGCTGATCTTCAACAAGGAACTCGGCAACAACGCCAAGGTTTGCAGCAAATGCGATTACCATTTCACGATGACCGCCGCGGAACGCATCCTGTTGTTGGCCGACGAGGGAACGTTTCGGGAGTTTGAGGCCGACATGACGAGCGTGGACGTGCTGAAGTTTACCGGGGTGGCGGCCTATAGCGAACGATTGCGCACCTACCAACGACAGACCGGGCTGAATGATGCCGTCATGACCGGCTCCTGCAAGCTCGATGGGCACGATCTGTGTTTGGCCGTCATGGATTTTAATTTTCTCGGTGCCAGCATGGGGGCGGTGGTCGGTGAAAAAATCACGCGCTCGATTGAGAAAGCCACCGAACGGAAAGTTCCAGTCATCATCGTTTCCGCCTCGGGCGGCGCGCGGATGTACGAAGGCATTCTCAGTCTGATGCAGATGGCCAAGACCAGTGGCGCTCTGGCTTTGCACGCGAAGGCCGGATTGCCCTACTTCTCGGTGTTGACGCATCCGACCACGGCCGGCGTGATGGCCAGCTTCGCCTCCCTGGGGGATGTGATCATTGCCGAGCCGAAGGCGCTCATCGGTTTCGCCGGCCCACGAGTGATCAAGGAAACAACGCAGCAGGAACTTCCCGACGGCTTTCAGACGAGCGAATTTCTGCGCGACCGAGGATTGCTCGATTGCATCGTACATCGCAAGCAACTCAAAGCGACGCTGGCGCAGTTGCTGAACTATTTCTCGGGTCGTGGCGGACGCAAGTTCAAGGCCGCAGATTGATAGGAAACGAATCTCGAAATCCGATTCCGAATGGTATTCCAGAATCGGACTAGAAAATTGATTCGTACTTCGGTATTCGAATTTCGGAGTTGCCTGATATGACCTATTCGGAAGCTATCGATTTTCTCTACGGGATCCGGCTCTTTGGCCAGAAGTTGGGCTTGGAAACGATGTGCTATCTGCTGCGGGTGATGGGCGACCCGCAAAACTCGCTGCGTTTCATTCATATTGCTGGCACGAACGGGAAAGGCAGTGTGGCAGCCATGTTGCAGGCCGTCCTTTCGGGTGCCGGCTATCGAACCGGTCTCTATACCTCACCGCACCTCGTATCGTTTTGCGAACGTTTTCAAATCGATGGGCAATGCATTCCGGAATCGGAAGTCGTGCGCCTTGTCGAAGAGATCCGTCCAGTGCTTGAAGAGGTCGCTGCGCATCCCGAATTCCGTGCGCCGACGTTCTTCGAAGCTGTGACCGCCATCGCGCTGCGGTATTTCCGCGAACAGAAAGTCGACCTTGTTGTCTGGGAAACCGGCCTGGGGGGCCGTCTGGATGCGACAAATGTCGTCACCCCTTTGACCTCGGTGATTACCAATGTCGCCTTCGATCACACGCAGTATCTGGGCGAGACGCTCGCCCAAATTGCGGCCGAAAAATGCGGCATCATCAAGCCGGGGGTGCCGGTGGTGACTGCGGCCGCAGCCGCGGAAGCGCTCGCGGTCATTCGGAAAACAGCCACCGAACAGGCGAGTGGTCTCACAGTTATCGGACAGGATATTCGCGCGGTGCGACAGCAGGAGAACGAGCAATCTCAACGCCTCGCGGTGGCCGGGACACGGCAAGCGTATGGGCCACTGACAATTCCACTGCTGGGAGCGCACCAAACGCTGAATTGTGCCACGGCCGTGGCAGCGCTCGAAGCTTCCGGTTTGACCGTGACAGCGAAGGCGGTCCAACTGGGGTTGGCGCGAACGAATTGGCCCGGACGGTTCCAGTTGGTGAACCATGATCCGATTGTCGTATTGGATGGTGCGCACAATGCGGCCGCTGCGGAAAAGCTTGCCCTGACTTTGCGTGAGCATTTTGCGGGGAAAAAGCTGACGTTGATACTTGGTATCCTGCGGGACAAGAATTATGACCAAATGTGCCAGATTTTGGCGCCATTGGCGGAACACATTCTAAATGCGCCGGTCAATAGCGAGCGGACCTCAGACCCCGATCAATTGGCTCGATGGTGCAAGGCGGCGAATCCCTCGGCCCACGTTGGTATTAGTCGCAATGTCGCGGAAGCGTACGCCGAAGCTTCGCGGCTGAATCCAGGCGTGATCGTCATTGCCGGGTCGCTGTTTTTGGTCGGAGAAGCCCTCGATCGGCTCGGGTTTGCCCACGTAGCCAAAGCCAGGACCCCGAAGGAGTTGGTCTTACAGTGAATCGAGCGCTGGTGCGCGCTCTTTTCTTCGATGTCGGCGGCACATTAATTGAGCCGTCGCCATCCGTCGGCGCTCAGTACGCTGCGGCCGCTCGTCGACACGGATTGACCTGCACGGAAGAGCAAATGGAGCGCGCTTTTCGTGAGTCTTGGGCGGCGCTAAAGCGTCCCGGTTTGACTGTTTCCCGCAAGGAATGGTGGCGGGAACTTGTCTTTCGCACGCTCGGGCAGGAAAACGAGCCGTGCTTCACCGAACTTTTTGAGTTGTTTTCCCGAGCCGAAGCATGGCGGATTTTTCCTGATGTGGAAGAAACGCTCCGCAAAGCCCGTGCCTGCGGCCGGCACGTCAGCATCATTTCCAATTGGGATGAACGATTGCGTCCGCTGCTGAAGAGCCTCCGTCTTGTCCCCTATTTCGATTCGATCACGATTTCCTGCGAGGCTGGTGCCGAAAAGCCCGACAAGGAAATTTTCAGGACGGCATTGCTCGGCGCCGCAGTCACGCCCGGCGAAGCTCTTCACATCGGCGACAACTATGAGGAAGATGTGCGCGGCGCGGAGGCCGTTGGGATGCGGGCTGTGTTGATCAATCGAAGAAATGACAAAACTTACAATTGTACCTGTATTCGCGACCTGAGCAGTTCTCTACGATTTCTCAACTAGGGCTGTTTGGGCGCGGGTTTGCGCATGATTTTGTCGCGGACATCCCGAAAGCCGAAATCCACGGCGGCGATCTTTTTGAACTCGGCCACGGCCTTCTCAGGTTGTCCCATGCTTTCGTAGGCGCAACCGAGGTTGTAAAGCAGGTCTTTCTTTAGCCCATCCATCGTGGGAATTTCGTTGATTGCCTCATTGAACACATCGACTGCCATGTCGTGAAAACCGATTTGCTGGAAGCACTGGCCGAGGTAATTCAATGACGCGACACGGCGTTGGGGTTGTCCCCGCGACTTCTGGAACTGTTCGATGGCCCCTTGAACGTTGCCGGCCTTGAGATAGAGCACTCCGAGTTCGTACCGATACATCAAATCGTTGGGATATCGCTCAACCAGGCGCTCAGCATCGGCCAGCTTGACCTGATCGAGTTCGGTCTGCAGAGTGGAAATCTCATTTCCCAGCGCGGCCGCGTTGGCGGGATTGGTCTCCATTTGCTTCTTCTTGGCGTTGATGAACGTCTCGAGCCGCTTGACTTTGACGTCGGCGATCTCACGTTCCAACGACGGATCAGCGCCGCCTTCCTTGGTGTAAAGAGCCTCCAGGTAGCGCAGCGCCTCATCGAAGTTTTCCTTTTGGGCGTACAATTTGCCAAGCTCGCGCTGAATGACGGGGTTGTCCGGGTCGCCCGCCAAGGCCTGCAATTTCTCCTTGATGAGGTTCTCCACCATATCCTCGGCACGAACAACCCGGGACTCCTGCTCGAGCGCGACGGATTCTTTCTCATCCTTGAGCGCATCGCGAAAGGAAGTCGCTTCCTCCCACCCGCCACCCGCCATCGCGCCATGGGCCGTGGCGTCCTTCAACTTCTTCTGGGCGTCGAAATCGGAAGGGTTGATTTGAAGAATCCGCTCGTAAGTCTCGCGGGCCTGCTCGTGTTGGCCGGCGGCAGTATACGCGCGGGCGAGCCAGTGAAGCCCCTTCACGTCCTTGGGATTGAGTCGCGTATAGGTTTCCAGAGTTTGCACGACAGTTTCGGCAAAGCCGGCCACTTCGGCGGCTTCGGCGAGAAGCGACAGGGCCTGGCCGTTTTTCGGGTCCTCGGAAAGCGCTTGTTCCGCCAATGTCATCGCTTCCTTCGGGTTCCTCTGCAGTGAAACCTTGGCCTTGGTCAGCAGCGGTGTGAGTTTGGCGGCGGTGAACATCCGTCCGAGTCTGCCGGCCGACTCTGTTTTCTTCATTTGCGTGGCGCGCAGATATTGACGGGCCTGCGCAAAGTTCGGTTCGACATTCAAGCACTGAATGAACATCTCGATGGCATAATCGAGATTATTACGTTCCAGCGCCGCCAGGGCCTTGTCGTAGAAACCTTTTGCAGTCGGATGAATGTTACTGGGTGTTTTTTCAGCCATAACTGGTCATCGTGACGCCCGCAAAATATAACAAGGCACCCGCAAGGGTCAATCGCTTTCCCGCGGGACGCTGTGCCTCCGAGTTGCCTCAGATTAAATGACACCATAGCGGGCGGTGGGGAGGAGTGTAAAATGAATCGTTGCCTCAAATGAAAATGACACCCAAAACGGAGGCATGAAATTGAAAGATTTGACCCGC
>Ga0335081_10004568_pt1 | contig 21816 bp, 22 predicted proteins | sample Lox_Sample_35_FD_206713 | JGI IMG/M metagenome (GOLD analysis project Ga0335081, IMG submission 206713) | Soil microbial communities from Loxahatchee National Wildlife Refuge, Florida, United States - Lox_Sample_3.5 | ecosystem: Environmental > Terrestrial > Soil > Wetlands | place: USA... | reverse complement strand
GTTGAAGCTCTCGGATTTGAGCATCAGCTCGATCGATTGCGCGGTGGCGCTATCGTCTTCAATCAGCAATACGCGCATGCAATGCCCCTTCTTCGCCGCGCGGGCTCAAGGTCGGCACGCCGCTGCGGCGGCCTGCGGGAAAACGCCTTGCACAACTGATTCGGGACACTAACGGCGCTATGGTTAACAAAACCTGATTCCGGTACGCAAGCATCCAATAGGCAAATTCGGCCGAATCGCCTTAAGATGTTGCAGGGAAGTGGTTTTTTAGCCACGTTTTCGTTCATGTCCTGGATTAAGTTCTGGCGCTAACCGATTCAAACGACTCAAGCCCTCCGTCCTGGAGGGTGAGTGCCATTTAGGTTTCCTTGGCCCTAAGGACGACTGCGCAATGATTAACGGCCCGGGTAAACAAGCGATTAAGAAGAGGCTCCGCAAAGTAACCATTCTTTTGCGGAGATGGCCTGATCGTGCCCGGCCGCGCGCGCACGGGCGCCCGGGAGGCCGGCCGTGAAGGCGCTCGCCGAACAGATCAATGAGCTCGACGGAATCGAGATCTATGGCCGGGTGGTCGGGGTGCGCGGGCTCATGGTCGAGGCCGCGGGCCCTCTGCATGCGATGTCGGTCGGGGCACGGGTGGTCATCGAGACGCCGGCCAAGAACATCCCCTGCGAGGTGGTCGGCTTTTCCGGCACCAATGCGCTCTTAATGCCGTTCGCCCCGCTTGAAGGCGTGCGCCGCGGCTGCCGCGCCTTGGTCACCGCGGTCGCCGGCGCGGTGCGGCCGTCGGCCGGCTGGCTCGGCCGGGTCGTCAATGCGCTCGGCGAGCCGATCGACGGCAAGGGCGCGCTCTTGCTCGGGCCTTCGCCTTATCCGTTCCGCAACACCCCGCCCTTGGCGCATGCGCGGCGCCGGGTCGGCTCGCCCCTCGATCTCGGCGTGCGGGCGCTCAATACCTTCGTCACCTGCTGCCGCGGCCAGCGCATGGGCATTTTCTCCGGCTCCGGCGTCGGCAAATCGGTGCTGCTGTCGATGCTGGCGCGCAACGTATCGGCCGACGTCACCGTCATCGGGCTCATCGGCGAACGCGGCCGCGAGGTGCAGGAGTTTTTGCAGGACGACCTCGGCGAGGCGGGCCTCGCCCGTTCGGTGGTCGTGGTCTCGACCTCCGACGAGCCGGCGCTGATGCGCCGCCAGGCCGCCCACGAGACGCTCGCCATCGCCGAATATTTCCGCGACGAGGGCAAGGACGTGCTGGTGCTGATGGACTCGGTGACGCGCTTTGCCATGGCGCAGCGCGAGATCGGCCTCTCCGCCGGCGAGCCGCCAACGGCCAAGGGCTATACGCCGACCGTGTTCACCGAACTGCCGCGGCTCCTGGAGCGCGCGGGGCCCGGCACCGAGCAGGGCACGATCACCGGCATTTTCACCGTGCTGGTGGACGGCGACGACCATAACGAGCCGATCGCCGATGCCGTGCGCGGCATCCTCGACGGCCATATCGTGATGGAACGCGCTATCGCCGAGCGCGGCCGCTACCCCGCGATCAATGTCCTCAAATCGGTATCGCGCACCATGCCGAAATCGGCCGATCCCGCCTATCTGCCGGCTTTGACCCGAGCCCGGCAAGTCATGGCGACCTATGCCGATATGGAGGAACTCATCCGGCTCGGGGCCTATCGGGCCGGCTCGAGCCCCGACGTCGACGAGGCCATCCGCTTGCACAAGCCGCTCGAGGACTTTTTGCGGCAAGGTAAGGAAGAAGCAACCAGCTTGGCGGAAGGTTACAGCCGTTTGGCGCAGATTGTGGCGACGGCGGAAACCGAACGCTAACGTTATCCGTGCCACAATCTGTCGACCGGAGCACTGTGCGAGGGGGTTTCGCGCGCGCTTTACGGTCAAAGTTTTCCGGAAATGGCTTCGGGGGAGTAGTAGTCGATGAAGTCCCGAGAGACGCTTATTCGCCTGAAGAAATTCCAGGTCGACGAGAAGCGGCGCAAGGTCGCTCAGATCGAGACCATGATCGCCGAATTCGACCGCATGGCCGGCGATCTCGAGCGTGAGATCCGCGCCGAGCAGGATCGCGCCGGCATCCACGATCCGGGCCATTTTGCCTATCCGACCTATGCCAAGGCGGCGATTGCGCGGCGCGAGAATCTCAAGCGCTCCGCGGGCGAACTGCGCGTGCAGCTCGAAGACGCCAAGGGGGCTCTCGGCGAGGCCTTTGACGACCTCAAGAAGGTCGAATTGCTCGACGAACGCGACCAGATGCGCGAGCGCGAGGCGGAGAATGCCGCCGAGCAGATCGAGCTTGACGGTATCGCGCTGATGCGCGCCCGCGGCATCGCTCCGGCCTAACCGAAACTCTCCGGCCCATCCGATCCTTGCCGAAGTCGCGCCCGGCCTTGCGGCCCGGCCGAGCCTTCGGCATTCCGCGTTTTCGGCGATGAGCGGGGATTTGTCTCGGCCGCCACCCCGCATTCGCTCTCGACGAGGACCACACTCCGCGGCGATAATCCCGCCGGGGCGGGGCTCCTATAGGGCATGATCCCGAAAAGTGGACACCGGCTTTCGGAACAGATCATGTTCAAAAATGCTGGCCACCGGGGCCTTGTTGGGGGCGAGAGGCTGTAATGTTGGTGCAGACGGAACTGGTCTGGCTGCTCGGCGCCGTCGCCAGAGGCGACGAGGCGGCATTCGAGCGCCTCTACATCGAAACCCGCGCGAAACTCTATGGCGTCCTCCTCCGTATCTTGGGCAGGCCGGCATTGGCCGAAGAGGTCATGCAGGAGACCTATCTCAAGGTTTGGAAGATGGCCGACCGGTTCGATCCCATGCTGGCAAGCCCGATCACCTGGATGGTGGCGATCGCGCGTAATCGCGCCATCGACATCGTGCGCAAACGCGGCGACGTTTCGATCGAGGAGGAGCCGGAAGCGATGGAGACGGCCTCCGATGCGCCGTCACCGCTCGCCCGTCGCGAGATGACTGAGGAGCTGAGGCGGCTTCTGACCTGCCTTGGCAGGCTCGACCCGGAAAAGCAGCGCATCGTGCTGTTGGCCTATTACAGCGGTTGGAGCCGCGATCAGCTGGCGCAAAAACTCGATATTCCCGTGAACACGATCAAAACTTGGCTGCGCCGCAGTCTCCTCGAAATTCGCGAGTGTATGGGAGACCGCGCATAATGCCGAACAGCGGATACCGGTTTGGGACAACATCATGCGCAAAAAGACTGGCAAGATCCGGACCCTCGATCACGCCACGCGGTTGCCGGTTTCCGTCCGCATCGTGTGCGTTTGCAGTAAAGCCTTGAGGTAGCGATGTACGACGACGACAGGGATGCTCTCGCCGCCGAATACGTCTTGGGAACGCTCTCCGCCGACGAGCGCGATCAGGTGGAAGCGTTGCTCGTGATCGATCCGGGCTTTGCCGAGATCGTACGGGTGTGGGAGCGCCGGCTGGGCGAGCTCAATGTCATGGTGGAGGCGGTCGAACCGCCGCCGGACGTTTGGGACCGGATCAAAACCGAGATCGACGGCGCCGAACGGCGGATTGCCGCGGAAGCGGAAGCCATGGCGCAGCCGGCCGAGGACACTCCGTTACCGCTGATCGAGGAAGCCGCGCCGCAGACCGCGCCGGAAGCGGCGGCGGAGGCAATGCCGGAGGCCGAGCCCAAGCTCGAGCCCAGTGCGGAGGTGACGCCGCCGGAGGCCGCCCCGGAGCAGCCGACAGAAACCGTGCCGGATCTGCTTGCCGAGCCGAGGATCGATGCGGCGGCTCCGCCGACGGAGGATTCCGAAGAACAGGATCTGGAAGACACGTCGGCGGTTGCAGCACTCGCTTCGAGTTTATTATCTCCGGAATCGCCGCAGGATGCGGCGCCCCCACCGCAGACGCCGGCGGCGCCGAGAACCGACCGCAGCGCCGAGATTGTCGACTTCGCGCGGCAAACACGGCGCTGGCGCGGGTTGACCGTGGCGATGAGCGCGATCGCGGCCGTGCTCGCGGTGTACATCGCCGTCGGCCAACTGGCGCCGGGGCTGCTTCCTGCCGGCCGGATTTCTCGATCGGCCCCCGTCGCGGCGCCGCCCGGCTCACGCCTGGTTGCGGTGCTGCAGCAGGAGCCGACCGCGCCGGCGTTTTTGCTCACCATCGATCCGCAGCACCGCATCATGACGGTCCGCACAATGACGGCGACCGCGGACGCCGGCCGCAGCTACGAATTATGGCTGATTGGAAAGGATTCGAAGCCGCGCTCGCTCGGGCTGGTTGGTGCTCAGGAATTTACGACCCGGCCGCTGCCGACGGATTTCGATACCGCGGCGATGAGCAACGCCCGCTACGCCGTCTCGCTTGAACCCGCCGGCGGCGCGCCAAATGGCGTGCCGACCGGGCCGATCCTGTTTACCGGCAAGATGGTCGAATCGGTTCCCGCGGCGCCGCCGCCGAAGACGTAAAAAATTACCGGATGGTCGGCAGATGGCCGCTCAGCACGGTCGGTTGGCCAGCCTTGACCAGAACCTCGGTACCGAGGTTCACGCCGCTGCTGACATTGGCGAAAATGCCGACGGCCGCGACCACGGTCGCGCACAACAGACCAATGACCACGATCTTCAAATGAGTGGCGCGGTCGGCGCTATACATCGAATGGTTCATGACACCCTCCCGCTTCTAGCCATTAGTCGCGGCAGCCGGGGTTTAGGTTTCGCTCTGTCACCTCACCTAAGCGGTGACAGCGGTCACAAAAATACGCCTTCACCGAACCTTGAAGACGCGTGATAACGATTGAGGGGACCCCTTGGTTCCTGTCCTAGGGAATAATCCCTATGAGCGAGTTCCACTAAATCACTGCTACGGCATGTGTTTTTCACAAAAGGTCAGAACGTGAGCCAGATCACTTCCCAAGTCACATCCGAACTTGCCCCAACGGGCGTACTGCGCGCTGCAATCAATATGAGCAATTTCCTGCTGGTCACCGGAAAGTCTGCCTCGGGGGATCCGCAGGGGGTTGCACCCGATATGGCCGCCGAAATCGCGCGGCGGCTCGGCGTGCCGGTGGCTTACGTCAAATACGAGCGGCCTTCGCATCTGGCCGATGCCGCCGGCACCAATGTCTGGGACATCGGGCTCATTGGCGCCGAGCCGCAGCGCGCGGAGAAGATCGCCTTCACCGCCGCTTATTGCGAAATCGAAGCGACCTATCTGGTGCCGCCGGGCTCGCCGATCTCCAGCATCGCCGAAGTCGATCGGCCCGGCATTCGCATTACGACCCGGCGCGGCGCGGCCTACTGCCTGTGGCTGGAGCGCAATATCAAAAACGCCAAGCTCGTCCTCTCCGACAGCGCCGACGGTCCCTTCAATCAATTCGTCGCTGAAAAGCTCGAGGCCTACGCGTCGCTCAAGCCGCAATTGCTGACGGATGTGGCCAAGCTCCCCGGCTCGAAAATCCTGCCGGGCAATTTCATGACCGTGCAGCAGGCGATCGGCACCGCAAAAGCGAACAATGCCGGCGCCGCCTTCCTGCGCGAATTCGTCGAGGACGCGAAGAAGTCAGGACTGGTGGCGCGGCTGATCGAGAAGCATCACGTCAAAGGCCTGTCGGTCGCGCCGTAACGTCGCCTGCGTCGCATAGGGGCGGGCCTTGTGCCCGCCCCGGTGCTTCGTGGGTATCCGCAAGGCATGCCGTGCGGATCAAATACTCCCCACGGTCTTTAGCCGCACCCGCGGGTGGATTTCCGACTGCGCCAGCACTGCAGTCTGCGCGCGGAAGCGCTCGACAATGCCGCGCACGAAGGGCCGGATGCCGGGGGAGGTGACCAGCACCGGCGCCTCGCCGTCCTTCGCCGCCTGCTCGAATTTCTCGCGCACCAGGTTGATGAATTCGGTCAGCTTCGACGGCTGCATGGCGAGGCTGCGATCGTCGGCCTGACCGACGATCGATTCGGCAAAGGCCTGCTCCCATTTGGCGGTCAGCGCGATGATCGGCAACGTGCCGGCCGCGGTGACGTGCTGCGCGCAGAGCTGGCGGGCGAGCCGCGCGCGCACGTGCTCGGCAAGCATCGTGGCGTTGCGAGTCGAGGGCAGGCCGTCGGCGATGCCTTCGAGGATGGTCGACAGGTCGCGGATCGAGACCCGCTCGGCGAGCAGGATCTGCAGCACGCGCTGGATGCCGGAAATGGTGATCTGCGCCGGCACGATGTCCTTGATCAGTTCGCTCTGTTCCTTCGGCAGCTCCTTGATCAATTTCTGCACTTCGCCATAGGACAACAGCTCGGCCATATTGGCCTTGATCAGCTCGGTGAGGTGGGTCGCAAGCACCGTCGCCGCGTCGACGACGGTGTAGCCCCGGACCGAGGCCTCCTCTTTCAGCGACGCGTCGATCCAGGTCGCCGGCAGGCCGAATGTCGGCTCGGTGGTGTGGGTGCCGGGCAGCGTGACCTGATTGCCCGACGGATCCATGACCATGTACTGGCCGTGCCAAACTTTGCCGGTGCCGGCCTCGACCTCCTTGATCTTGATCACATAGGAATTGGCGTCGAGCTGCACGTTGTCGAGGATGCGCACCGCGGGCATCACGAAGCCCATTTCGGTCGCCAGCGAGCGGCGCAGCGCCTTGATCTGCTCGGTCAGCCGGTCGGAGCCGTCGGGGCCGTTGACCATCGGCAAGAGCGCATAGCCGAGCTCGATCTTGAGATCGTCCATCTTGAGCGCGGCGGCGATCGGCTCTTCGGTAGGCGCCGTCTTGGCGATTTCCACCTTCTTTTCCTCGGCGGCGACGGCCTGCTTGGCGCGGCGGTCGATGACGTAGGCGAGCGCCCCGGTGCCGCCGCCGAGCGCGAGAAACGGGATCATCGGGATGCCCGGCAGGATGGCCATCACCAGCATGACGGCGGCCGACATGCCGAGCGCCTTCGGATAGCTGGAGAATTGGCTCAGCAATGCCTTGTCGGCGGCGCCGGAAACGCCGGCCTTGGAGACGAGGAGACCGGCCGCGGTCGACACGATCAGCGCCGGAATTTGCGTGACGAGGCCATCGCCGACGGTCAGCAGGGTGTAGTCATGGGCGGCGTCGGTAAAGCTCAGGCCTTGCTGCACGATACCGATGATCATGCCGCCGATGACGTTGATCATCACGACGAGGAGACCGGCGATGGCGTCGCCACGGACGAATTTCGAGGCGCCGTCCATGGCGCCGAAGAAGCCGGATTCGTCTTCCAGCACCTTGCGCCGCCGCCGCGCCTCCTTCTCCTCGATTAGCCCGGCATTGAGATCGGCGTCGATCGCCATCTGCTTGCCGGGCATCGAATCGAGTTGAAAGCGCGCCGCCACTTCGGCGATGCGTCCGGAACCCTTGGTGATGACCACGAAGTTCACGATCACCAGGATCGTGAACACGATGATGCCGATGACGAAATTGCCGCCCATGACGAAATTGCCGAACGCCTGGATGACGTGGCCGGCGGCGGCGCTGCCTTCGTGGCCGTGGGCGAGAATAAGCCGCGTCGAGGCGAGATTGAGCGCCAGCCGCAGCATGGTCGAGATCAAGAGCACGGTCGGAAAGGAAGAGAATTCGAGCGGCGCATGGATGAACAGCGACGTCATCAGGATGAGCACCGAAAAGGTGATCGAGATCGCCAGCGAGAAATCGAGCAGGACCGGCGGCAGCGGCAGGATCAGGATGACGAGGATCGCCATCATGCCGACCGCGAGCGCGATGTCGCTGCGCCGGAGCATGGTGCCGAAGTCGGCGAGCCGCGACAGCGCCGTCTCTCCGCCCTGCGCTGTGCTTGCGTCGGTCATGCCGTTCGATCGGCCCCGTCTGCGGTCGTGCGATTCAAAGCTGTGCGCGGCGGCCGGCGGGCCACCGAGATGAAGAAGTGGAGCGGCGCTCGAATCCAAGGCTGCCCCCCGAGGAGCGTTAGAAGAGTGCAGTGGAAACGGTTAGGCCTCCCAGGCAAAATGTGCCGGGTCTATGGTTAGCGGTTGGTTAACGGCGCGGTGCGGGCGACCGAAAAGGTCGGCTTGGCCGGCCAATCCGGGGAGAATGCCTGTGGCTTGCCGTTGCGTTGGGATCGTTGTGCTGGCCGTTTGCGCCATGGCGGGCTCCGCAGCCTTCGCCGACGGCATCGAGCCCGGACTATGGACGATCGTCGACCGGGTCGAAAACGGCGGCGCGCCTAGTCCCCCGCACGTGTCTTCGAAATGCCTGACCGCCGATCAAACCGGCGATCTCGCGGCGACGTTCTCCCCGGTCGCGACCACCATCAACTCGGATTGCGCGCCGATGGAACGGAGCTTGAAGGGACCGCTGCTGACCTGGCATCTGGTCTGCAAGGGCCAGCTCAACATGGACCTGAGCGGCGAATTCAACTTCGACGGTCCGCATCACTATACCGGGACGGTGCACACCAAGGCGGAAATGCCGGGCATGCCGCAGGTCGACACGAAAAATACGGTCGAAGGGCATTGGGTGTCGGCATGTCCGCAGTAAATGCGATGCGCTGGTCGCTCGCCGTGGCGTTTGTCATCGTCGGCGCCGCGGTCCGCACGGCGCTGGCGCAGGAAACGCAGCGTCCCGCCGATTTCGTCGATGCCGCAACCGTCGTGCCGGGGCTGATCGTCGAGATACGTTATGCCGGATCGCACAATTTTACCGGCCGGCCGGTCGCCGGCTATCTGGCGCCGCACTGTCTGCTCACGCGGCAGGCCGCCGCGGCGCTTGCCGCGGTCGCCCGCGACGTCGCGCCGCGCGGCCTCGTCGTCAAAGTGTTCGACTGCTACCGCCCGGTGCGCGCGGTAATGAACTTCGTGCACTGGGCGCGCGACATCAACGATCAGACAATGAAAGCCGAGTTCTATCCGGACGTCGACAAGCGCACGCTGTTTCGCGACGGCTATATCGCCACCCATTCCGGCCATTCGCGCGGCTCGACCATGGACCTGACGCTGGCCAAGACCGACGGAACCGAGCTCGATATGGGCACGCATTTCGATTTCTTGGACCCAAAATCATGGGTAGCCTCGCCGAGCGTCAGCCCGCAGCAACACGCCAACCGCATGCTGCTCGCCGCCGCCATGGGCCGACGCGGTTTTCGCGGCTACTTCAAGGAATGGTGGCATTTCACGCTGCGCGGCGAACCGTATCCGCACACTTACTTCGATTTTCCCGTGCAATAGGTCGCGCTAAGTTCCATGCAGCAGTGCAACAACAACGCTGACGATCGCAATGCCGACGGCTGCAATCGCTGCCCAAAGCGTCCACAAAGAAACTCGAAGAGTATGTCTCTCTCTGGTGCGCCGCTCTCTGGCTTGCTCAGAAAGCCAACGAAAGGCGGCCTGACGCTTTCTCTCGTCGTTATAGATCGCTCCTTGCCTCACATTATCGTAGTCTAAAAGTTCGCCCAGCCTCTCGAACTCGGCAAGCCATGCGGCTTCTTCTTGATCTGCCATTGGCTTACTCCAGCCGCAGCGTATCGAGTGCTTTGCCAACCTCGGGTGATATGTGGGGCCAAGCGAAGATCGAAAAAAACGCGACGGCAATAAAAGAAAAACAGACGAATATGAGCAGGCCGAGAAGGCCAAAATGCCCTAAACCAATTCCGTCAGCAATCATAGCCATTACAAAAATCGACCCGCGACAGAAGATGACTGGAAACACGAGGATGCCGAGGTACAAGATCTCGATATAGAGCCGAGCCGTCTCTTTGCCGGCCTTCGAGAGTGTTGCTTTGATCATCCGTGCCCCACTCAGGGATCAACGAATGCACATTACGCCGCAAAGCCATGCGGCATGGACTTCACAGCCCCAGATAAAATTTCTTGATCAGATCGTTGTTGTTGAGCTCGTCGGCCGAGCGGCCCTCGAACGCGATCTTGCCATGGACGATGACATAGCCGCGGTCGGCGATACGGATGGCTTGCGTGAAATTCTGTTCCGCCATCAGGACCGTCAGCGAATAGCGCTGTTTCATCTCGCTGATCGCGTCGATGGTGCGGCTGACCAGGATCGGCGCCAAGCCTACCGACGGTTCGTCGACGAGCAGGATTTTCGGCGCCAGCATCAGCGCGCGGCCGAGCGCCAGCATCTGCTGCTCGCCGCCCGACATGCTGCCGGCCAGCTGGTGGCGGCGTTCGGCAAGACGCGGAAAAGTCTCGAAACAGACTTCCAGATTGCGATGAAGCTCGCGCCGCGCGGTGCGGCGGAACGCACCGAGCAGGAGGTTTTCCTCTACCGTCAGCCTGGGAAACAGCCGGCGGCCCTCCGGCACCAGCGCGATGCCGAGATCGACGATTTCTTCGGTGGTGCGGCCGACGAGATCGTGATGAATGCCGTCGATTTCGGCGACGATCGAGCCCTGGCTCGGCCGCACCAGGCCCATGATGCATTTCATCAGCGTCGACTTGCCGTTGCCGTTGGTGCCAAGCAGAACGACGGTCTCGCCGCCGGCAACCTTGACCGATACGTCGTCGATCACGCGCACCGCGCCATAGGCGGCATGGATGCCGGCGATGCTGAGGCTGCTAGCCAAGGTAGGCCCTTTCCACTTCCGGGTCGCGCATGACGGCCTCCGGCGCGCCGTCGGCGATCTTTCTGCCCGAAACCAGCACCACGAGCCGGCGCGAAAAGCTCATCACCGCCCGCATGATGTGCTCAATGAGAATGATGGTGACGCCCTGGGCGTTCAAGCGCGACAGCAGCGTCAAAATCTCCTCTATCTCCGAATGCGTGAGACCCGCCATGGCTTCGTCGGCGATCAGAAGCTTCGGCAGCGCCGCCATGGCGCGGGCGAGCTCGAGCTTGCGCATCTCGACCTGGGTGAGGTCGCGCGGCAGCCGTTGCGCCTTGGCTTCGAGGCCGACTTCGCCAAGAAGATGATGGCAGCGCTCCTCGACCTCCCGCGTCGAATGAATGATGCCGCGCGCGGCGACGGTGTAGAGCAGCGGGATGCGGATATTGTCGGCGAGCGTGAGGCTGGCGAACGGCCGCGGCAGCTGGAAGCTGCGCGCCAGGCCGAGCCGGGTGCGTTGATGCGCCTCAAGTCCGTCGAGCTTGCGGCCGTCGAAGCGCACCGCGCCTTGCTCATTCCGCAGCGTGCCGCAGATGCAATTGACCAGCGTCGATTTGCCGGAGCCGTTCGGTCCGATGAGACCGAGGCGCTCGCCGGCCGCCACCGACAGCGAAATATTCTCGAGCGCGACGAAGCCGCCGAAACGCTTGCCGAGATTGTCGATCTGCAGAAGATCGCCGTTGCTCGACGCACCGCCGGCAATGCCGCTCATGGCGCCGCTCATGGCACGGCCCCCGGCGCATCGGCGTCGACGTGGCGGCGGCCGACGAATTCGGCCGGCTTGCGCTGCCAATAGGTGTGAACGAGGCCGACGATGCCGTTCGGCGCCACGATGACGAAAAAGACCAGCAGGAATCCGACGATCAAAAGGTTGACCGCCGACGAGATCGTCACCGTCGCGACCTGCTGCAGCGTGCCGAGGAGCAGCGTGCCGATGAGCGGCCCGACCCAGGTCGTGGTGCCGCCGATCAGCGGCATGGCGATCGAGTTGACGGCGTAGTCGAGCCCGAATGTCGAGTCCGGCTGCAGGTAGCCGATATAGTAGGGAAACGGCGCACCGGCCATTCCCATGAGCGCGCCGGATAAGGTCGTGGCGATGAGCTTCAGCCGCAGCGTCGGCACGCCGGAGGCTTCCGCCGCCAGCTCGTCGTCGCGGATGGTGGCAAAGCCGTAGCCGAGGCGCGAATGTTCGATCAGGCGCGAAATAGTGATGGCGGCCACCGCGAGCAGCAGCATCATCAAGAACAGATATCTGATGTAGCTGCCGATCAGCGGCAATTGCTCGGGACGGATGACATAGGCGCCGCGCGAGCCGCCGACATAGTCCCAGTTGACCACCAGCGTTTCCAGGACGACGGCGAGCGCCAGCGTCGCGATCGAGAAGAATGCGCCGCGCAGCCGCAGCGTCAGATAACCCATGCCGAGGCCGACCACGGCCGACACCGCGCCGCCGACCAGCATCAGGACCGGAATCGGAACGATGTGCGGGAACTCGTTGTTCTCGATCAGTTTGTAGATGGCGACGGTCGAATAGGCGCCCAATGCGAAGAATGCGCCGGTGCCGAAATTCACATAGCCGCAATAACCGCCGAGGATGTTCCACGCCGTCGACAGCACCACGTATTGCAGGATCACGTAGCCGGCGAAAAACACATAGTCGTTGCCGATCGCGAGCGAGCCGGCAAACACGGCGGCGGCGACGACAAGGCAGATGAGGAGGAACGGGAGCGTGCGCACGATCACCGCCCTAACAGGCCGGCCGGCCGCACCGCCAGCGTCAAGAGGAGGAATCCGAACGACACCGCCGGCGCCCAGGATGGGCCGTAAAACGTCGAAGTGAGGCTCTCGACGATGCCGACCAGCATCGCCGCGATGACCGTGCCGGGCAGGCTGCCCATGCCGCCGAGCACGCAAATGGCGAAGACGCGGCCGATATATTCGCGGCCGACCGAAGGCTCGACCGGTTGGATGATGATCAGAAACGCGCCGGCGAGCGAGGCGGTGGCGATCGCGATGCCGAAGGCGATGCGCTTGATGCGGATCGGATCGACCGCCATCAGGCGCAGCGCCAATTGATCCTGCGCCACCGCCATGATGGCGCGGCCGATGAAGGTGCGGGTCAAGACCAGCTGCAGCGCCGCGATCAGAAGCAGCGACACCACGCACGGCACCATGATGCGCAGCGGCAGGTCGACGTCGCCGAGGTGCCAGGTCGGCCCGATATAGGGCGCGGCGACGTAGCGATAGTCGACGCCGAAATACAGCACCAGCGACACTTCGGTGATGAAGAGCAGGCCGAAGAAGAAGGCGAGCCCGCGCAGCGATTCCTGGCCGCGCTTTTCGAACGAGACGTAATAAATCTGATAGATGCCCGCGCCGAGGACATAGAACAGCGGCGTGGCCACGATCGCCGTCAGAATCGGATCGATGCCGAATGTCGCATTGACGATATAGGCCACATAAGAACCGAGGATGATGAAGGCGGGATGCGCGATATTGACGATGTCGAGAATGCCGAACGCCAGCGACACGCCCGATGTCACGGCGGCGTAGAAGCCGCCGATCAGGATGCCGGAAACGATGGCGTTGATCAGAAGATCGAAGGAGAAAATCATTACTCGGCCGCTCAGCCCTCCATGAGCTTGAGGGCCTCCCCCCTTTGGCTATACCCGTTCTTGACCTTCACTGTCCGCGCCGGCGGACAGTCGGGCAATCCTTTAGATCAGGGCGTCCCCGCCGCCCATCATACCGGATGCCCGCGTTCGCGGGGCATCGCCGGCAGTCATTCGATCGGACATTACGCCGCGGCGCGCACCTTATCTGGAATCGCCAGCGGCTTGTTGGCGCTGTTGAGGAATTCGATGGTCATGAAGACCATCTCCTTGTCGCCGAGATTTTCGAGGTCGTGGACTTTGAACTCGCCCGCACCATAGGTCTCGTGGCGGGTCTCGCCGGGCTGATAGGTATATTCGACGGTGGTGCCGTCGTGGATATGCTGGCGCCCGCGTCCGCCGCTCACCGAGGTCCAGAAATAATCGAGCACATGGCGGTGAAACCCGATGCGCTCGCCGGGGGCGAGCCGGATGATCCAGACCCGCACGCGCTCGCTCTCGGACAGCAGCGTCGATCCGACACAGCCGTTATGATTGAGCCTCTCGCGCTCGAATTCCGCGGCAATAGCCGCGGGCCACGCCGACTTGTCGGCGCGATCCGTCGATTTATCCATCATGGTCAGGGCCATGGTGTTCCTCCAAGGATTATAGGCGCAATATAGAAAACCTTTGCGGCCGGGGAAAGCTTGGCAAAGAACGGGACTTTTGGCGGTTTTCGGCAGATGGGGACGGCAGGGAAGCGCCGGGCACTGGTCATCGGCGGCTCGATGAGCGGGCTCTTGGCCGGCATCATGCTCGGCCGCCGCGGCTGGAACGTCGATATTTACGAGCGTGTCGAAAAGGAGCTGGCCGGCCGCGGTGCCGGCATCGTCGCGCAGGCCGAATTGATCGCGCGGCTCAACGCCCTCGGCCTCGATACCGGAGACCTTGGCGTTGCCATGTCGACGCGCCGCATCCTCGACATCACCGGCCGCACCGTGCTGACGCTGGACTGCCCGCAGGTGCTCACCGCCTGGGAACGGGTCTATCGCCTCCTACGCGACGCATTTCCCGCCGGCCATTATCACCGCGCGACGGGGCTTGCCGCCTTTGAGCAGAGCGGGGAGGGCGTCATTGCGCGTTTGAGCGACGGGAGCACGGCCACCGCCGACGTTCTCATCGGCGCCGACGGGCTGCGCTCGATGGTACGCGGGCGATGCGCCCCCGGCGTCAAGCCCCTCTATGCCGGTTATGTCGCCTGGCGCGCACTCTTGCCCGAAAGCGCCATTCCTCCGGCGATCCATCGCGAGCTGTTTATGGATATGGCGTTCTGCCTGCCGCCCGGCGAGCAATGCCTCGGCTATCCGGTGGCCGGTCCGGACAACGAGCTGCGCGCCGGGCAGCGCCGCTACAATGTCGTCTGGTATCGCCCGGCGGATGAGGCGACGGAGCTGCCGGCGCTATTGACCGACAGCGCCGGCGTCGCCCATTCGATCTCGATCCCGCCGCCGCTCATTCGCGCCGAGCCGATCGCCGCCATGCGCGCCGCCGCGGAGCGGCTGCTGGCGCCGCAGTTCCGCGCCATCGTCCGCCTCATCGACGAGCCGATCCTGCAGCCGATCTATGACCTCGAAAGCCCGCAGCTTGCTTTCGGCCGGGTCGCGATCATTGGCGACGCCGCTTTTGTCGCGCGGCCTCATGTTGCCGCCGGGGTGTCCAAGGCGGCCGACGACGCGGCGGCGCTGGCGCAAGCGCTCGACGGCGACGACGTCGTGGCGGCCTTGCGCCGTTTCGAGTCCGAACGACTGCCGGAAAACAGAAAAATCATCGAACGTGCCCGCCATCTCGGCGCCTATCTGCAGGCGACGCAAACCGCCGAGGAGCGCGCCCGTTCGGCGCGCCACAGCATTCCGGAAGCCGTATTGGCTGAGACGGCGGTGCTGGATTTCTTGTACGCGTGAGTGAAACTCAAAGCATTCGCCGCGACGCGGAGTGGATGAAACGCAGCAGATCATCGATCGTCGGCAACGCCGAGGTTTTGCGGAATATCAGCACCGGCGGAACGATGAACAGCGCCAGCGTGACGACCATGATCGCGAGCACCATCGGATAGCCGATGACGCCCTGATACAGCCACACGATACTGCGGATGTAAGTGACGCCGGTGAACGCCAGCGCTGCCACGATATAAGCGGTGGCGAACAGCAGCGTGCCGAATGAACTGGCCGCGTCGCCGAGTTCTGCCGATACATTGAACATCTCGGCATCGCGTGTCTCGGATGCTCTGGGCTCGGCCGCCGGCGCCGCGGCGTGCGTTCGATTTGCCGGTGCCGCGTTGCTGGATTTGCGCTTCGTTGCCGGCGGCGTCATCTCGCTTATGTCGCCCGGCTGCACCGCCTGAAGAATTTTCGCAAGCGAAGTTGCGGTTTTGTCGGCACGCTCTCGCGCGCGGGAGCCGGCCGCGCGCGCAGGCCGCGGCTCGCCTTTCGTCGGCGTTGTCGCCGGCTGCGCCTCCGCCTCGATCTTGCGGATGGCGGATTCCAGCGCGGCCTGTTCGCGGAGCCCTTCGCTTGTCCCGCTTCCCAAGCCGCGTCCGCGCAACTGCTCGGCGACGATGCTGCGCGCGCGGGTATACAGATCCTGGCGCGCTTGCGCATCGTCATGCGGCAAGCCCGCCACCGCCCGCGCCAGAATCGGATAGTAATCAGCCATTTGCCGGCTGCCCCCACGCCTACATTGGATTTGATATTAGGACGTCCGGCCGCCGAAATCCACGCCTACAAATATCCCGTCCCCATTTCCGCGGCGAAAGCGGCGGGGGCGCCTTCCCAGACGATGCGGGCGTGTTCGAGCACATAGACGCGGTCGGCATGCGGCAGGGCGAAAGTCACGTTCTGCTCGCCGAGCAGTACGGTGATTGCGGTCGTCTGCCGCAGCCGTTCCAGCGCCTTGGAAATCTGTTCGAGGATGACCGGCGCGAGACCGAGCGTCGGCTCGTCGAGAATCAGCAGTTTCGGCTTCATCATCAGCGCGCGGGCGATGGTCAGCATCTGCTGCTCGCCGCCCGACAGCGTGCCGGCCGCCTGCTTCTGGCGCTCGCGCAGGATCGGGAACAGCTCGAACAGCCAGGCGATCTGCTCGGCGCTCTCGGCCGCGGTCAAATGTTGCCCGCCGAGATCGAGATTTTCGCGCACGGTCATGTCGGTAAAGAGATTGCGGCCTTCGGAACACTGCACGACGCCGTTGCGCGCTATGGTCGCCGCGGTGTGGCCGCGCAATGACGCGCCCTCGCGGCGGATGTCGCCCGCATAGGGCAGCAAACCGGAAATGGCGTTGAACAGCGTAGTCTTGCCGGCGCCGTTGAGCCCCACCACCGAGACGAATTCGCCGGCATGCACGTGAATCGAGACGTTCTGCAGCGCCTGCGCCTTGCCGTACTGGACGCTCAGCTCGGCCACTTCGAGGAACGGCGTGGTGCGGTCGCGGAACGAGGATTCGGGGCGCGCCGCCGTCTCGATGTTGCCGCCGAGATAGACGCGCCGCACAGTTTCGTTGCGCATCACCTCGTCGGCGGTGCCTTCGGCGATGCGCTCGCCGACATACATTGCCAGCACGCGATTGACGAGGCGCGCGACGCTTTTGACGTTGTGGTCGACCAAAAGCACGGCGCGGCCGTCGTCGCGCAGTTCGCAAATGAGATCGGAAAACGCCGCCGTTTCCGCCGAGGTCAGGCCGGCAAACGGCTCGTCGATCAAAAGAACCTGCGGATTGCGCGCAATCGCCTTGGCGATCTCGATCTTGCGCAGGTCGGCGAACGGCAAGGTGGCCGGCCGCCGGTCGAGTACGCCGCTCAAGCCGACCCGCGCCGCGATGGCGCGCGCCCGCTCGTCGGTCTGCGGGTCGGCGAGCAGCCGCGTCAGCTTGTCAGGCAACAGCGCGAGCTTGATGTTCTCCAGCACCGTCTGGCGGTGCAGCGGCCGCGAATGCTGGAACACGATGCCGGCGCCCAGCCGCGCGATCTTGTGCGACGGCCAGCCGGCCACTTCGGTGCCGTTGATGCGAACCGAGCCGGCGTCGGGACGCTCGATGCCCATGATCAGCTTCATGACCGTCGACTTGCCCGAGCCGTTCGGCCCGATCAGCCCAAAAATCTCGCCGGCACGGACGCGGAACGCCATGTTCTTGACGGCAACCAGGCCGCCAAAGCGCTTGGTGAGGCCGTCGACTTCGAGATGCGCCGGCTCCGCCATGCTCACCCGGACTCCTTGCTGCGCGTAAGCAGGCCGAAAAAGCCGCCCGGGAACAACAGCACCACGACCAGCGCCATGGCGAAGACCACGAAGTTCGACAGGTCGCCGAGCGGGCGGAGCAGTTCGCTCATGGCGATCAGAAAGACGGCGCCGAGCACGGCGCCGAGAATGGTGCGCCGGCCGCCGATCACCGCGGCGATGATGATTTGCACGCCGACGGTGATGTCGATGAAAGTGCCGACCGACGCGGAGCTGAGATAGAACGCCATCAGCGCGCCGGCCAGCCCGGAGAAGAAGGCGCTGATGATGAAGGCGGCGAGCTTGTGCTTGGTGACGTTGAAGCCGAGCGCCCCGGCCTGCACGGCATCCTGTCCGCTTGCCTGCAGGATCAGTCCGACCGGCGAGCGTGACAGCGCGAACAGGATGGCGCCGCTTACGGCCATGAACCACAGGGCGATCTCGTAGTTAACCGCATCGCTGATGGTGATGACGTCCGGGATCGTCAAGCCGATCTCGCCGCCGGTGAGGTGGGCGTCGACGACGACGAAGTTCTGCAGCATGAGCACGGCGACCAGCGTGGTCAGGCCGAAATACGGCCCGCGCACGCGCAGCGCCGGCAGCGCCAGCACCACGCCGCCGAGCACCGCGGCCAGCGCCCCGGCGGCGACGCACAGCCAGATCGGCGGCTGATAAAGATTGTCGAGGATGCCCGCGGTGTAGGCGCCGGTGCCGACCAGGAACGTCGGTCCGAAATTCACCTCTCCGGCGAAACCGAACAACAGATCCCACGCCATGGCGAAGACGCCGAAATAATAGGCGACGGTCAGAAGCCCGAGGATGTAGCCGGACACGCCGAGCGGCAGAAACGAGACGGCGATCACCGCCGCGAGGGCGATCAGAAGGATGCGCGTGGTGGAGGCGGACTGCATCTAGCGGCGCCCCAACAGTCCGCGCGGCCGCACATACATGACCGCGACGAGGAGCAGCAGCGCCGGGATGGTGCGATAGGCCGGCGAGATCAGATACGCGGTCAGCGTTTCGAGATAACCGACCACATAAGCGGCGATCAGCGCGCCGGACACGCTGCCGAGCCCGCCGAGCACGACGATCGAGAACGCGCTCGCGGTCAGCGGCCCGACGCTATAGGACGACACGCCGAGGAACATGCCAAGGAGCACGCCGGCGATGCCCACGAGCACGCCGTAGATCGCCCATACCGCGATATAGACCTGGCTCAGTTCGATGCCGAGCAGCGTCACGCCGCGCGGATTCATCGAGGCGGCGAGCACCGCCTTGCCGGCGCGGGTGCGGTTGACCAGAAGCCACAGCACCGCAATGACCAGCCAGCAGACGATGGCCGTGAAAATCTCGTTCGAGGGCGTGCGCACGCCGGCGATCGAGACCACGCCTTGCACGATCGGCGCCACGGTCTTGGCGTTGTTGGTGTAGAGATAGGCGATCAGCTCCTGGAGCATGATGCCCCAGAGCAGCGTGGCGGTGAGGATGAAGATTTCCTTCTCCTCCTCGCGGATTTTCTGCGATTGCTGCAGCGGGCGCACGATCAGGAAATAGGTCACGAGCGAGGCAATAAAGCCGATGACCACCCCGATCGCGGCGCCGGCATAGGGCCCGACATGCAGCTGATCGCCGGCCGCCCACGCGGCGACGACGGCGGCGACCATCAGCGCGCCGTGCGACAGGTTCAGCACGCCGGAGACGCCGAATATCAGTGCAAATCCCGTGGCGCCGAGCGCGTAGAGCGAACTGATCGCAAAGCCGTCGATCAGGATTTGCCAGAACAGCGTCACTCAACGGGCTCCGCCTAAACGCTCTCCCCCGCATGCGGCTGCAGGCGGGGGAGATTTTTGCTCGATCAAATCGCGTTCCGTCAGTTGGCAGAACCGACCTTGATGAATTTCGGGAATTTCAGCTTGCCGTTGGCCACGCTTGCCGGCCACAGATTGACCTGCTTGCCGTTCTGCCATTGCAGCATGAGGCCCGGGACGGTCGTGCCGCCGATCTTGAGCGCATGCGGATTGGGCGTGTCCTTGCCCTTGAATTCGATGGTGCCGATGGTGCCGACATAGTGGGTCTTCTCCAGCGCGTCGACCAGCTTGTCGGGATCGGTGCCGCCGCGCTTGATGGCGTCGGCGATGTAATAAACCTCGTCATAGGCGGTGTAGCCGCAATAGGACGGGTTATTGCCGAAGCGCTTGTTGAACGCTGCGACGAACGGCAGCGTTTTCGGCGTCACCGCGACGCCGGGTCCGGAGACGGCCTGGTAGAGCACACCTTCGGTGGCGCCGTTGGTGTCGTTCCAGAAGCTTGAATTGGTTGCTTGCGACGAAATGCCGATCATGGGGATGGGCACTTCCTGCTGCTTCCATTGCACGGTGGGCTGCACGCCGACATGCGAAATGCCGGTGACGATGACGTCGGGCTTTTCACCCTCGATCTTGTTGAAGATCGGCGTGAAGTCCGTCGTGTCCGGCGAGAAGCGGATATGGTCGACGACCTTGAGCCCGACTTTCGGCAGACATTTGAGATATTCGTCGTCGAGCGGCGTGGTCCAGGCGGCGTCCTCGCTCATGACCACCGCGCTCTTCATGTGAAGGTCCTTCACAAGAAGATCTTTGGAGGCATCGCAGACCTGGTCGGCGAGGCTGGTCGAGGTCAGATAGCCGTGGAACGTATATTTGAGGTGGTCGTAGTCCTTGGCGATGTTCTGCGTGATCACGTCGGAAGCCGCGCCCGGCGTCACCATCACGGTTTTCAGCCGGCCGGTCCACGGTTCGAGCGCCAGCACGACCTCGCTAATATAGCTGGCGATCACCGCGTTGACATGGTCTTCGTTGGCGGCGCGCTGGAAGGCGCGGACCGCTTCGGCGGCCGAGGAGTGGTCGTCGTAGGTGACGATCTCGATCTTGCGGCCATTGACGCCGCCAGCGGCGTTGATTTCGTCGGCCGCCATTTGCGCGGCTTGCGGAATGGACGAGCCGGCGACGGCCTGCGCTTCGGCGATGACGCCGATCTTGATCGGGCCGCTGGATTGCGCGTGGCCGGGCGTCGCCAGCGTCAGCGCGACAATCGCCGCACCTGCCGAAAGCATCGTGGCGCGGATGGATTTGCTCATTGCTACTACCTCCCTGAAATTGCGGTCATCTCTTGAGGATGACGGCTTGCCGGCAGTCTATCTTATCGCCCTTGCGCGGCAAGCCTGGGCAGTTCAACCTTTAGGCTTATTGGATCGCTGTGTCGCAAGGCCGACGGTCCGGGCTCCAGCCAAGAGCGGCGCTGCTTGGAAGGGAAGAACGCGAATGAAAGCTGCATTCATCGAACAATTTGGCGGTCCGGATGTGCTGAAATATGGCGATCTGCCGGATCCGGTGCCGGCGCCCGGTGAAGTGGTGGTCGACGTCGTGGCGGCGTCGGTTAACGCCGCCGACTGGAAGTTTCGCGAAGGTCAATATGCCCGGCACGCCCAGGTCAAATTTCCGCAAATCCCCGGCCGCGATTTCTCCGGCGTCGTCGGCGCGGTGGGCAGCGGCGCCGACCTGGTCATTGGCGATGCCGTGTTCGGCGTGCTCGGCGCCGGCCGCGAGGGGACCTATTGCGAAAAGCTTGCGATCCAGGCGGCGCTCGTCGCCAAGAAGCCGGAGGGCCTGTCGCATGTGAACGCCGCGGCTCTGGCGCTCACCGGCCTCACCGCGGTCAAGTCGGTGGAGGACACGCTCAAGCTCAAGCGCGGCGAGACGATCCTCATTCAAGGCGGCGCCGGCGGCGTCGCCGGCTTTGCCATCCAGTTCGCCAAGCATCTTGGCGCCCGCGTGATCACGACGACGAGCGCGGCCAACGCCGATTATGTGCGCGCGCTCGGCGCCGACCAAGTCATCGACTACAACAAGGAAGATTTCACGAAGGTGGTGAAGAACTGCGATGCCGTGTTCGACACCGTCGGCGGCGATGTCGCGGAAAAATCCTTCGCCGTGCTTAAATCCGGCGGCCGCGCCGCCTTCATCGCGTCGGGAGTGGAAGCCCCGAAGCCGAACCGGCCCGACGTCACCGCGCTCCGCCCGCCGGTTCCGCGCTCGCGCGCGGCGATGGAGCGGGTCGGCCAGCTTGTCGCTTCCGGCGCTGTGCGCCCGCCGGAAATCAAGCTTTACCGCTTGGCGCAGGCCGCCGAGGCGCATCGTTTGAGCGAGTCCCGCCATTTCCGCGGCAAGCTCGTCTTTCAGGTGCGCTAGGGCGCGGACTCATAAACACGGTGTCCGCTTTCGGATGGATTCTGTTGCGAAACTGAGTGATGCGACCCGCTGAGCGCCATTTTATGAGTTTTTGATCATTGGTTTGGGGGGCTGCTTGCGGGGCCACTGACAAACTACCCCCATCCATGCTCACGCCGCGCGT
>Ga0335081_10004566_pt1 | contig 21818 bp, 16 predicted proteins | sample Lox_Sample_35_FD_206713 | JGI IMG/M metagenome (GOLD analysis project Ga0335081, IMG submission 206713) | Soil microbial communities from Loxahatchee National Wildlife Refuge, Florida, United States - Lox_Sample_3.5 | ecosystem: Environmental > Terrestrial > Soil > Wetlands | place: USA... | reverse complement strand
ACTTCGTAGCGCTCCTTCAGGCCGCGCAGGATGGCGATGGTGTCCTCGACGTTGGGTTCGCCCACGAAGACGATCTGGAAACGCCGCTCCAGCGCTGCGTCCTTCTCGATGTACTTGCGATACTCGCTCAGGGTGGTGGCGCCGATGGCGCGCAGTTCGCCGCGGGCCAGCGCCGGCTTGAGCATGTTGGAAGCGTCGATGGCGCCCTCGGCGGCGCCCGCACCCACCAGCGTGTGCAGCTCGTCGATGAACAGGATGATCTGTCCCTGAGATTCTTCGATGTCCTTGAGGAAGGCCTTGAGCCGGTCTTCAAATTCGCCGCGATACTTGGCGCCCGCCAGCATGGCGCCCAGGTCCATGGCCACCACGAGCTTCGACTTGAGGATCTCCGGCACGTCCCCGGAGACGATGCGCTGCGCCAGGCCTTCGACAATGGCCGTCTTGCCCACCCCAGGCTCGCCGATCAATACCGGGTTGTTCTTGGTGCGGCGAGAAAGCACCTGGACGACGCGGCGGATCTCCTCGTCGCGCCCAATCACCGGGTCGAGCTTGCCGCGGCGCGCCATTTCCGTCAGGTCGCGTCCGTAGCGCTCCAGCGCCTGGTACTTGGCTTCGGGATTCTGGTCGGTGACGCGCTGCGTGCCCCGCACCGAGGTCAGTGCCTTCAGAATCGCATCGTGGGTCGCACCCTGCTGCGCGAGCAGCATCTGCGCCGCGTCCCCCTTCGCCTGCGCGATGGCCAGCAGCAGATGCTCGGTGGAGACGTACTCATCCTTGAAATTGTCGGCTTCCTTGAATGCCTGGTCGAGCACGCGGCTGACGGCAGCCGAAAGCGACGCCTGGGTTGCGCCTCCGCCCGATACCTTGGGCAGCCGTTCGATCTGCGCGCGCACCCCGGCGAGCATGGCCTGGCCGTCGGCGCCAATGCGCTCCAGCACCGGCTGCACGATGCCCTCGCGGTCCTCGAGCAGCGCCGCCAGCAGGTGCGCCGGCAGCATCTCGGGATTGCCGTGCTGCGAAGCCAGGTCATTGGCCGCCTGAATGGCCTCCTGCGCCTTGATGGTGAATTTGTCCCAGCGAATTGCCATAAATCCTCGTTTCAGAGTTTCAATGTTTCAAAGTTTCAAGGTCGCGTTCCCGGTCAACCGGAAGCCTTGAAACTTTGAGACTTTGAAACCTCGCAACATCAAAAAAGCGGGAGGCGGGCATTATTCCCGCTTCTCCCGCCAAAAGCCAGCCGAGGTGGCGTGTTTACGCCGCCTTGCTCTTGCTCTCGATCGTCTTCTGTCCGATGTTGACCTTGATCTGCTTGGGTTTGGCTTCAGCGCGCTTGGCCAACTGAATTTTTAGCACGCCGTTCTCGTAGTCAGCCTTCACGTTGTCGGTGTCCACAGTGGTGGGCAGGGTGAAGCTGCGCACGAACGAGCCGTAGCGCCGCTCGACGCGATGAAAGTTCTCTTCCTTCTCATCCTTCTCGAACTTGCGCTCGCCCCGGATGGTCAGGGTGTTGTTCTCCACGCGGACGTCCACGTCCTTGGGATCGAGTCCAGGCACTTCCACCTTCAGGGTGACGTTCTGCTCATCCTCGTAAATGTCCACCGGAGGGATGAAGTTGCCGGCGGTCAGATCCTGCTCGCCACGGGGAGCGTAGTCCTGAAACAGGCGGTTCATGCGGTCCTGCAGCACATTGAGTTCACGGAAGGGATCCCAACGAGTCAACAGAGTCATAATTCTTATTCTCCTTCTCTCAAAGTTCATACTGATGCGTCAATGCTTTAGATGCAGCACTTAGTCTACACGCATCATAAAAATTGAGCGTGTTGCTGTCAACATAAATTTGCAACGTTAAATCAATGATTTACACAAGCAATCACGCACTTTAGGTAGCTTGTCTCAGGGATCGCGAGCACGACGGGGTGGTCTTTCGACTGTCCCCGTTTCTCTAGGATGCGGACTGACCGATGGGCGTCTACCGCGGCTGAGGCCAACATTTCCACAAATTCGCCCTCCCCGACGTGGTAGGAGCAGGAGCAGGTGACCAGGATGCCTCCGGGACGCAGCATCTTCACAGCGCGCAGGTTCAGTTCCTTGTAGCCGCGGAGGGCGGTCTGGAGGGTGCGCCGACTGCGGGCAAAAGCCGGGGGATCGAGCACGATGGTGTCGTACTGGCGGCCGGCAGCGGCGTAGTCCTTGAGGAGGTCGAAGGCGTTGGCCTCGATCCACTCGATCTCCGGCAAACCGGGGTTGAGGACGGCATTCTCTTCCGCACTTTCCAATGCCGGCCGCGAGCTATCCACACCGGTCACACGGGGGCAGAGGCGCGCCAGATGCAGGGCGAACCCGCCCTGGTAGCAGAAAACATCGAGCGCGTCGCCGTGGGCATAGGCCGCAGCGGCGGCGTAGTTCTCCCGCTGGTCGAGGAAGGCGCCGGTCTTCTGCCCGCTGAGCGCGCGATGATGGAAGCGCACCCGGTTCATGGTGAAGATGGTCTCGGTCTTCTCCCCGTGGAGCAGGCCGTCCTTCAGAGGCGGAAGTTGTTCAAGCTGGCGGATGCGGGGCTCAGCCCGCTCGACAATCCCCGCCGGGTCAAACTGCTCGACCATCTCCGCGACGACTACTTTCTTCAGTTCATGGTCATCAGCCGCCTGCGTCAGCGCCTCCAGCACCAGGACATCGTTGTAGCGGTCGACGATGAGGCCAGGAAGCTCGTCGGCTTCGCTGAAAACCACGCGGAAAGCATCGCTCTCGCGAACCACCATCTTGCGATACGCAACCGCCTTGCGCAGCCGCTCGCGAACGACCTCTGCAAGGTCCGCAATCTTTTCGGGCGAGAGCAGGCGGAGCGCGATTTCCGACGCCGCACTGTAGAAACCAGTGCCCAGGAACCTGCCCCGCTCGTTCTTAATCTCGACCAGGGCGCCCGGGCCGGCGCCCTCGCTGGAAACTAGGTCAGAGCGGTAGATCCAGGGATGGCCAGAGCGAAGACGGGCGACTCCACGCGCGTTGACAACCACGAGCGGCCTGATTTGCATTGCGATTCAGGATTCTAGTCGGTGGGCGGGGCTTTTGGCTCTTCGCTCTTGGCTTTTGGCCAAAGGCTAAGAGCCAACAGCCTAGGGCCGTCTTCTGGCTGCGGTAACATTATGAGCTGGCGCTTTCCGCGGCAGGCTGCCCAGCGTCGCCGGCCGCCGGCCCCGGCTCGGGCGGAGGCACATAGTAAAGGATGCGTCCGCAGGAATCACAAGCGATCACCCGGTCATTGGCGCGGACTTCGTTGTAGGTCTGCGGCCGCAGCATCACGTTGCAGGCGGCGCACTTGCCGTCATCACGCACCTCGGAGATCCCGCTCTTGCGCAGCTTCGCCACCCGGTCGTAATAAGGAACGACGTCGGAGGTGATCTCGGCGCGCAAGCGCTCGCGCTGCGCCGCCCAGTCAGCCAGTTGCTTCTGGTCGGCCTCGGTACGGGCACGGGCCTCGGCCTTTTCCTTTTCGATCTCTGCCGTCTCTTGCTTGAGTTCGGCCTCGGCGGCTCTCTGGTTCTTTTCCTGCGCTTCGATAGCCAGCATTCCGTCCAGGATCTTGTCTTCACAGGCGCGGATGCCCTGCTCGGCGAAGGTAATCTCCTGCAGCAGGGCTCTATATTGCTCATTGGTTTTCACCGAGAGCGACTGATCGCGATACTTGGAGATTTTCTGCTGGTGGTCCTGGACCTCGGTTTCCAGCTTCTTGCGCTCCTTCTGGACGGCTGCAATCGCAGCCTTGGCCTTCTCCACCTGCGCGCGGGTGTCGGCCAGCTTGCTCTCAATGGCGGCTACCCGCCGCGGCAGGAGCGCGATCTCCTCGGTGAGGCGCTGGATCTCGCGGTCGGCTGCCTGCAGCGCGATCAGCTTTTCCAGGTCTGAATTCATGTGGAAGGAAACTTCTCCGCCGCCGATTTACGCGGATTAACGCGGATATTCAAGCCTGGCCCGGATCGGCTTTCCTCCGCGTCTATCCGCGGCGAATGAAGTGTTCGCTTTTGATTGTAACAGTTTGCAGTGTCGGCCCGGGGCTGAGCAGGCATTTGGGCAGTCTCTAAGACTTTCCCCTGATTGAGCGAAGCCGTTCCCACTCGTAGCATCGCGGCATGACGGTGGAACTTGTGCGGCTGGTGGTGGGACTGGCGATCCTCATCTTCTATCGCCGGATCGCCGAGTTCATGATGGCGCGGGAGCGCGCCCTGGTGGTGCTGTTCCGGCAGCGCGGCGTTCCGGTTCCCCTGCTCACCGAGAGCGCCGCTGAGAACCTCTACTTTGGCCTTGCCATGTTCGTGTGTTTGTTGCAATTCGTCCGCATCTGGGGCCTGCTGCACTGATTCTCTGCGATTCCACCCTTCTTTGTTAAACTCTCCGGTTCCTTCTTGACCGGAGAGCCTGTTGAGAACCCCACTGGCCGTTGCTCTTCTTGCCGCGACCGTTCTTGCGCAGCAACCGCCCGCCGCCGCTCCTTCCCAACTCACCGTCAAAGCGATCTTTGCTCCCGGTGGCCTCACGGGCCGGGTCCCGGAGAATGTCCGCTTCAGCCCCGATGGAACAAAGGTTTCCTACATTCTGCGGAACGACTCCGGGGAGCGCGGCCAGCTCTGGTGCTTAGACGTGGCCAGCGGTAAGAAAGCCGTGCTGGTTGCGGAAAGCAAGCTGGCTGCTCTGGCGCCTCCTTTCGATCGTCTGAGCGAACGTGAGAAGGAGCGTCGGACCCGCTATTCGGTGGCGCAGTACTACTGGGCGCCCGACTCCCGGCACCTGCTCTTCGACGCCTTGGGCCAGTTCTGGCTGTATCGTCTCGACACCGGCACCGCGGTCCAGATAACATCATCGCCGGAGCCCGCGGGCGATCCCCGCTTCTCGCCTGACGGCTCGCGCTTCGCCTTCGTCCGCAGGCATAACCTGTTTGTTGCCAAGCGCGACGGTACCAGCTTGCGCCAAGTCACGAGCGACAATGACGACGACATTCTCAACGGCGAGGTGGACTGGCTCTATGCCGAGGAACTCGATGTCCGCCGCAACTACTTCTGGTCGCCCGATGGCCGGCAGATTCTGTTCCTGCAAACGAACGAGAGCGCCGTCCCGGCGTATCCCATTACCGATCTGATCCCGACCCAGCCTAAAGTAGACATGCAGAAGTATCCCAAGGCGGGCGATCCCAACCCGCAGGTCCGGCTGGGAGTGGTGAACGCCTCCGGCGGCAAGGTTCGCTGGCTGAAGCTTCCGGTTTCACCTGGCGGCGGCGACAAACCAGCCGGCCCGCCGCAAGCTCATGAGCCCTACATTCCCCGCTTTGGCTGGTTGCGCCCGGGCATCGCCTGGGTGGAGGTGCTCAACCGCGCGCAGGACCGCTTGGACCTCTATTTCGTGGCCGTAGAGAACAACGCTCTCCGGCTGGCGCTCTCCGAGCGCAGTCCCACCTGGGTGAATGTGGACGACAATTTCAGCACCGTCGGCGAAAATCGCTTCCTGTGGACCAGTTGGCGGGATGGCCACACCCATCTTTATCTGTACAGCTTCAATGGCAGCGATCCCGTGAGTCAGGAAGCCAAGCTCGAAGCGCAGCTCACCCATGGAGATTTCGAAGTCTTCGATGTGGTTGATGTGGATTCGCAGGGGCAGCTCGTCTATTTCACCGCCAATTCCGGCGACGATCGCCAGCGCCAGCTCTTCCGCGTACGCCTGGATGGCAGCGGCTTCGAGCAGGTGTCGCACGAGCCGGGAACGCATCAGCCGACCTTCGGCGCCGGCGGCAGGTTTTACGTGGACAACTCCTCCAGCATCATGAGCCCGCCCCGGCTGTCGCTCTGCCACACGGATGGCGCCTGCAAGGTGTTCTGGGAGCCGGCCAGCCTGGCCCCTTACGACCTGGTGCTCCCGCAGTTCGTTGATTTCCGCGCTGAAGACGGCACGGTTCTCCACGGATCGCTGACCATGCCGGCGGACATGCCCGCGGGAAGCAAGATCCCGCTTCTGCTGTACGCCTATGGCGGTCCGGGAGCGCAGGTGGTTCGCGACGTCTGGGGCGGTAACCGTTTCCTGTTCAATGAAATGCTGGCGCGAGAAGGCATCGCCGTGCTCAGCGTAGATAACCGCGGCACGGCCGGACGCGGTCGCACCTTCGCCAGCGTGGTGCGCGGAGAATTCGGCAAGACCGAAATCCAGGACCAGCTCGCCGCGCTGGCTCAGGCGGTGGAGCGTTATCCTGTGCTCGACAAGGCCCGCGTCGGCTTTTGGGGATGGAGCTATGGCGGCACGATGACACTCTGGGCGCTGACGCGTACCCAAGCGTTTAAAGCCGGGGTCGCGGTGGCGCCGGTCACCGACTGGCGCGACTACGATTCCACTTACACCGAGCGCTATCTTGGGCTGCCGCAGGAGAACGCAGAGGGCTATCGCCGCAGCTCGCCGGTGACCACCGCTGGCGGCCTGAACGGCAGCCTCTTGCTCGTGCACGGCACCGGCGACGACAATGTTCACCTGCAGAATACGGTGCAGATGACGCAAGCTTTTATCGACACCGGCAAACGCTTCCAGCTCATGCTCTATCCGCGTAAATTGCACTCAATCTCAGGAACAGCGGCTCAGACCGATTTGTTCACGCGCATCGAGCAGCACTTCGAACGCGAACTCCTGGGCCATCCGTGAGGCCCGCGAGCGAGGACCGAATCCATGACCCAAGTTGCAGTCGATATCGCGGTTGAGAAGGCTACCGTTACTACTAACCGACGGCGGATCACCGTCGGCGATTTCGAGCTGACCATGTTTTCTGATGGCAATTACTGGATCGACGCCGGCGCCATGTTCGGCATCATTCCCAAAGCGCTGTGGTCGAAGAAGGTAGCTTGTGATGAGAAGAATCGGATGGTGATGGGGGAGAATTCGCTGCTGATCCGCGGCGGCCGGCAGACGGTGCTGGTGGATACCGGCATCGGCAACAAGTTCGATGAGCGTGTTCACAAGGTCTACGAACCGGAGGCCAAGCTGCTCGACAACCTGGCCGCGGCCGGCGTGGCGCCCGATGCCATCGACATCGTCATTAACACCCACCTGCACTTCGATCATTGCGGGTGGAACACCGTACGTCGCGACGGCCGCATCGTGCCCACATTTCCGCGCGCTACCTACTATGCCCCGGAAGGCGAGTGGCAGCACGGACAGAAGCAGTACCTGCGGGACCGCGTCAGCTATATCAGCGACAACTACAATCCGCTCATCCAGAGCGGCCAGATGAAGCTGGTGAAGGAAGACCGCGAGATCATTCCCGGCGTCTCGGTCAGAACCATCCCCGGGCACACCCGGTATATGCAGGTGGTGATGATCGAGAGCCAGGGACAGAGGGCGTGCTACGTCTCCGACCTGATCCCTACGGCAGCGCACCTCGATCTGCTCTGGGTCATGGCTTACGACCTGTTTCCCATGGAGACCATCGAGAACAAGCAGCGCTTCTACGAGCAGGCAATTCCTGGCCGCTGGTTGGTGATCTTTACCCACGATCCGGCGATCCCCTGGGGCTATGTGAAAGAGATGGGGAGCGGGAAGTTTGGCGTGGAAGCAGTCACGGGCTCGTAGCTAAGCGGCTACTCGACGCTCGTCTTGTCGCCGGTCCCGTGATCCTCTATCTGGAACCGCAGGAAGTCATGGACAGCCGCGAGCGCCTGCGCATCGCCGGTGGTGACACGCAACCTGCCGCCCCTTTCGATCGATTGGAACTCATATTGGATTTTGGATCGCCGGTTGATCATGGTTTCCACACCCGGCGGCACCTGCGCGTGAGTGTGTTCCGGTGCACTGAAGTCACCCGCTGCAAACTTCTTCGCCTGCTGCTTCAGGTGATCGCGAATCTGCCCGATGCTCACGACATCGGCGGGGTTATTGGCCTGCACTTCAATGGCGCCTCCGTCCTTGTAGAGCCGAAAGTGATGCGTCGTCTTATCCTGGTCGAAACCCATGGCTTCGGCGCCGTGCTTCTTGAGTTCGGCCATGTGCTGCCCGTGGGTGCTGGAATCGTGCTGCGCCAAGCCAATACCGCTCAGCGCGACACACACCAAACCGACGGCCGCCAGTTTCATTTCTCGTTGCCTCCGTTCTGAACGCTGTCTTAGACGGCCCGGGCGGATGCCAGGACAGCGAGTGGTGCGAAGAACTCCTCGACTCGTTCCAGAATCTCCTGCTCAGTCCGCGCCTGGTAGATGGCCTTCCGCAGATGGCTGCCATTCGTGACACCGTGCGTGAACCACGATGCAAACTGCTTCATTTTGCCCGCCGCCCCCGGCATCTGCTCCTCGATCAACATGCGGAAGTAGGTGCGGATCATGCGGTGGCGGTCGGCCTCGGCTGGCTGCTCGTAGCCGCAACCGGCTTCATACTGGGCTATTTGGCGGAAGATCCATGGGTTCGACGCCGCCGTACGCCCGATCATGACGGCATCACAGCCGGTTTGCGCGACCATCGCGGCCGCATCCTCTGGAGTGCGGACGTCGCCGTTGCCGATCACTGGAATCCTCACCGCCTGCTTGACCGCCGCGATCCATTCCCAGCGCGCCGTGCCCGCATATCCCTGCTCGCGCGTGCGGGCGTGCAGCGCAACCGCATCGAGGCCGCAGGACTCAGCCAGCCGGGCCAGTTCAACGCAGACGATTTCTTTGTCATTCCACCCGGCGCGAAACTTTACCGTAAAGGGAATCTTCACGGCGGCGCGCACTGTCTCGAAGATCTGCCCGATACGTGGCAAGTCGCGCAACAGCCCAGATCCACCGTTGCACTTGACGACTTTTTTCGCCGGACAGCCCAGATTCAGGTCTACCACGTCGAAGCCCAGGTCTTCGACCAGGCGCGCGGCGGCGGCCAGCACCTGCGGCTCGCTGCCGAAAAGCTGTGCGGAGATGGGGTGCTCGTCGTCGTAGAAATGGAGATAGCGCCCGCGCACGCGCTGATCGCGCAGCAAGCCGTCCGCCGAGGTGAACTCGGTCATCAGCAAGCCGCATCCGCCCATCTCGCGGATGAAGCGCCGGAAAACCGTGTCGGTAACGCCCGACATAGGGGCCAGCACCGTGGCTGGCCGGATCTCCACAGCGCCCAAGCGCAGGCATTCTGGCACGCGCACTCCGGCAGGCGGTGCGGGTCGCGTCTCCGAGTTGGTCCAGAATTTATCCATCCCTCAATTCCAGCCCGAGGCTCCATTGTAGCCGGAAATAGCTGATCTCGAGCCCGCGGCGTGAAACGGCAAGTCCTGTCCCCGCAACCGCCTACAAGGATCTTGCCGCCCTCGCTCCGGGAACGAACCTTCGGTGACTTGCGTCACATTGACATGTGCGGCACCGCACTGTCGCGGTTTTCGCTACTACATACAGTAAGCGGCACGATGTTCTGTGATGAGCATCACGGCGGATGTCAAGCGATAACACCAAAGTGTGTGATTTCACAAGACCCGATGCGGGAATTGTCCCAGACTGGAGTGCAATCCGTTGCAAGGTCGAATGGCCTGCCCGCAAAGCACGCGCTTTCAGCCACTTGGAAATCGGAACTTGCTTCTACCGAACTTTGGCAGCGGTTACCAGCGTGCCTAGACAGCTGAGCAGAGGTTGATGTGGAGGTTGCATCCACAACCCGATTCGCAAGCAAGGCCGGCCATGGATTGATTTTGGTGGCCATGCTCGTGGTCCCGGTGATGGCCAAGCAGCATCCCGTGCCGCTGGATCCTAAAACTGATCCCGCCAAATGTGTGGAGTGCCATGCCGACAAAGCCAAGGGCAAGTTTGTTCACTCGGCCATCGCCACCGGTTGTACGAGCTGTCACGAGATCCGCGTCAACCGGGACGTCACCCGGGTCAAGCTGATCACCACCACTCCCGCCAAGCTGTGCTTACAGTGCCATGGCGACAAGGACGCCAGTCAGCTCAAGGGCCACGTTCATCCCCCCGCGGTCCGGGATTGCATCAAGTGTCACGATCCACACACTTCTGACAACAAGAACCAACTGCTGAAGCCGACCTCGGGGGCGACGAAGAATGACAATCTTTGCCTCCAGTGCCATGACATCGGGCTGAACACGCCGGCAAAGGGCAGCCGCCATGCTGCCCTGGACATGGGTTGCGAGACCTGCCACGTCACCCACAAAGTCGGTGACCCGACCAAGCGCGAATTTTTCTACCATCTGACCAAGGACGCTCCTGCGCTCTGCGTTGACTGCCACGACACCAAAGATCCGAGCCTGGCCAAGGCGCACCAGAATCAGCCCTTCGAGAAGTCCGATTGCCTGACCTGCCACGATCCGCACCAGTCGCGCTCGCCAAAGCTGATGCAAGCTTTTGTGCACAACCCGTTCGAGTCGGGGTCGTGCGACGCCTGCCACCAGCCGGCGAAAGACGGCAAAGTGGTCCTGACCCAGGCCAGCGCCAAGGAAGTGTGCGTCACCTGCCACTCCGATGTGGCCGATCAGATTGCCAAGGCGAAGGTGCAGCATCCGGGCGCGCAGGGCGACTGCACCGACTGCCACAACCCGCACGCCGGTCGCACCCCGGGATTTGTGCAGCCGAACCCCGTTGCCGCCTGCCTGAACTGCCATACCGAGCAGGCTGAGCTGGAGAAGAAGGCGTACCTGCACCAGCCCGCCTTTGGCCAAGGCTGCGCGACCTGCCACGAGCCGCACGGCAGCGACAACAAGCATCTGTTGCGCGCGGCCAACGTGAACGCCCTGTGCCTGGAGTGCCACTCCCCGGAGGCGCGACAGCAAACACTCGCGGCCGAGCATGAGTTCACGATATTCAACGGAAAGGTGAAACTGCCGGAGGATTATTTTACGAAAAACCGGGACCCGCGGCTTCCCCTCAGGTATGGTTTTGGCCACCCTACAGCCAATCATCCAGTGGCCGATGTATTGGATCCGACCGACATCACCAAGGTCAAGACTCCGTTGAACTGCCTGACTTGCCACCAACCCCACGCTTCCGCCAAGCCGGAACTGCTGGTGAAGGACCAGGAAAACAACATGGCTTTCTGCGACAGCTGCCACAAGAACCGAATGGCGCTTAAGTAAAGGTTGAAATAGGACGTGATTATGGTTTGGCCAAAGGCAATTCGTAGTGGCATAGCGGCGGCGGCAGTGCCGGCGCTGGTGGTGGGCCTCATGCTGATGGCGCCCGCAACCCTGCACGGCAAGAAGAAGAAGAAGGCGGAGCCCGCTGCCGAACAGAAGCCTGCGCCCAAGCCGGAGATTGACATCTCCAGGCTGGTGTGGCCCAGCCCGCCTTCGATTCCGCGCATCCGGTACCTGGCCTACTACGCCGGCATGAAGATCGACCGCTCCGCCCCGGTTGTGAAGAAAAAGAAGGCGAGCTGGATGGACCGGATGGCGGGCTCCCAGCCAAAGGACCAGCAACAGGTCCTCAAGGCTTTCCCCTTCCAGCTCATCGGGCCTTATGGAATTGCCATCGATTCCAAGGGTCTGGTGTATGTGGCGGACCAGAAGGTCGGCGCAATCTTCATTTTCAACACTGAGACCCGGGACGTACAGCTCATCCGCAACGGCTATGAGGCGCATTTTGGCTGGATCAACGGCCTGGCTATCGACGACAACGACCGTTTGTTCGTCTCCGACGGCAAGTTGCATCGCGTCCTGGTCTTCAATTCCAAGCATGCGGTGGAGGGTCAGATCAGCGAGGGGCTGGTGGATCCGGTGGGGCTCGCCATCGACACCGAAAATCGGCTTTTGTACGTGGTCGATACCCAGCAGGACCAGGTGATCGTTTACGACGCGGACAGTTGGAAGCTGCTGCGCAGGATGGGCACCGCCGGCAAGAACCACTTCCTTACCACCCCAGGCGACTTCGGCGCGCCCTCGAACGTGGCGGTGGATAAGGATGGCATTGTCTACGTTACCGACACCATGAACGATCGGGTGGAGATTTTCGACGCCGATGGCAACTTCATCAGCACCTTCGGGCAGAACGGGGACGGCCCCGGCTACTTCGCGCGGCCCAAGGGCATTGCCGTGGACGGCGATGGGCACATCTGGGTGGCTGACGAAATGCAGGACCGGGTCCAGGTCTTCAACCGCGAAGGCCGGTTGCTGGCTTATTTGGGCGGGCACGGAAATTATCCCGGCCAGTTCAAGGCCCTGACGGGCATAGCGATTGATAAACAGAACCGCGTTTTCACCACCGAACAATATCCCGGGCGGATGCAGATGTTCCGCTACATAACCGACGCCGAGGCAGAGGCCGAGAAGAAGCGCCGGGAGGCCGAGCGAGAGGCTGGTGCGGCGGCGAAGCAGCAGGCCGAGGCGGCTGAAAAGTCGGCAACGGCGTCGTCGGGGCAGAAAGACAAAGCGATTGCTAACCCCTCCGGGGCAGCTGTCGCAAAGTGACCTCGGGTTTTTGGCTGCCCGCGGGTAGCCAAGAAAACGGAAGCGGGCGGTGCCGGCACCGTCCATTTCCGGATAGCAGAAGTAAGTATAGGGCCCATGTGTTGCAACACAATTCGGGAGGATTAATCCTTATGAAGAGAGCTTGTTTAATATTGATCATGGTTCTCGCCGTGGCGGGCTTCGCGTTGGCACAGATGGGGAACCCAACGTCCGACGTCCTCGGCGCGCACCTCAACTACGGGCGCGGCTGTCCGGCTTGTCATGCTCCGCACGGCGGCGCATGGGGCAACGGCGCCAACAAGTCCGGTGACACCTTTAGCGGTCAAACCGCTCTGTGGGGCCAGGACGTAGGCAACCTCTACAACAAATCGATCACATTCGCAGGCGGCCGCGTCGAAGTTCTGCCGAGCAGCATGGCCGCCACAACCCCGGATGTCAGCGGCCTCTTGACTTGCCTGAGCTGCCACGACGGCAACTACGCCGAGGGCGCCATGATGAAGAACCAGGTCTTCGAGACCCTGCCAGCCAGTTACGGAACCTATAACAAGATTCCAACTCTAATGGGAAACAACGGAAACGGGATCGGGGCACCCAGCTACCTCGCCGATCACCCGGTGGGGCTGAATGCCACCGTTTCCTGCGGTGGTTCACATAATTGGGATTGCACCGAAACCAACGGCACGATCTCGATGACCGGGACCAACTCCACTCAGTTCGTGAAGAACTACGGCTTCTTTGTGAGCCTCTCGGCCTACAACAACACCGCCGTGGTTACCTGCACGAGCTGCCACAACCAGCACCTCATGAACGTGGTCAACGTGACTAGCTCGAAGAGCGGCCTGCCCACGGGCAACTACAAGACCATGTTCTTTATCCGTGCGCCCTACAATCCCGCCAGCGGCACCGGCTCGTCAAACCAGACCGCGCAGTTCTGCCGTCAGTGCCATGGTGGCGAGGCCAACGAGATGAACGGAGGCCTTACCATTCCGACCACGTTCTAACTTGAAACCCCGGGGGAGAGAATCTTCTCTCCCCCTTTTCCAAACCGCATGGACGGGGGATCAATGAAGTATCTAGCAATCGGTGTGTTGGTTTTGGCGGCGCTCTCGCCAATGTCGGCTCAGCTTGTCGCTTCCCATTCCTTAACCCAGAGCGCGAAGCCGTTAAGTCCGGCGGTCCAGGCCGCCGACAAACCGGTGGCGAGGGTGAACGGAGCCGTCCTGACGCACCGTGACCTGCTGCGCGAGGAATACACCATCTTCCCCTACGCGCGCCAGCACAACGGGGAAATCCCGAAGGAACTGGAACCTGGCATCCGCAATGGCGCGATGCAGATGATCATTTTCGAGGAACTGGTTTACCAGGAAGCGTTGCGGCGGAAGATGACAGTGTCGTCGGAGAAGCTAAAGAGCGCCGAAGCCGATTTCCGCGGCCAGTTCTCCGACCCGGAACAATTTCTACGATTCCTGCAAACGGAATTTCAGGGTTCTCAGCAGTTGCTGCGTGAGAAGATTCGCCGCTCGCTGCTGATTGATGCCCTGCTGAAGATCGAGGTGAATGCGAAATCGGCCGTTTCCGCTGCCGAGGTGAGGGCCTATTACAACAAGGACCCGAAGCGCTTCCAGTACCCGGAGTCTTTCGCCATCCAGACGATTTCGTTCATGCCGCCGGAGAAGGCGACGCTGCAGCAGTTGCAGGAGGCGCGCAAGCGCGCCCAAGACGCCTTGCCCCAGGCCAAAGCAACGAAAAACTACGAAGAGTTCGGCATCCTGGCAGAAAAAATCTCGGAAGACGACTACCGCGTAATGATGGGGGACCATCGGGCCGTGGACCGCACAAAAATGGCGCCTCAGGTTGTACAGGCTCTCCTGAGCATGCAGCCCGGCGAGGTCAGCGACGTCATCCAGGTCGAACAGATCTACACCATCATCCGGCTCAATAAGCATATTCCGGCGGGTAAGGCGAAGTTCGAGGACATGAAGGCGCAATTGCGGAAGGAACTGGAGCAGAAGAAGACCAACCAGGTTCGCTCTTCCCTGGAGAAGAGGCTGAAACAGAACGCAAAGATAGAGGTTCTCTAAGGTGGGTATTCATGGCATGTGAGGTTCGCAATGGGTGGGGCAGGGCTTCAGCCCTGCCCAATGGCCGCACTAAATCGCGTTTGGCTTTACCCGCTGAGGGCAACTTCTTCCACGTGGTGGTGGGAAGACCTCAGCGGCTAAGGCCGGAGGTTCAGGGCCGCCGGGCAAATGCAGGCCTGAAGGCCTGCTCCACCTTGTTGACTAATGCAGGTGAATACCTGCTCCGTCGTCTAGTCCGATATATCCGAAGCGCAGATCGGTGCTTAGCGGTGGCTCTGCTCTTGCTGTTGCCGGCTGCCGCGCAGATCAAGGTGGGCGACGACCTCAACATGAGGGCCAACGGCAACATATTCTTTGGATACAGCGGCGACTATGGCAACCAGGTTGAGTCCGCGCATGGCATGGGTGTCGGAGGTGCGGGCGCTCTCTCCGGTTTCTATTACGACCCCAATTTCCTGAATTTCAACCTTTCGCCCTACTACGACCAGTCGCGATCCAATTCCGAATCTCAGTCCATCAGCAATGCCAGTGGTTTCAACTTTGGGGCAGGGATTTTCAGCGGCAGCCATTTCCCGGGATCGATCAGCTATGCCAAAGCCTACAACAGCGATGGAAACTTCGGCGTTCCGGGGTTGCCCAACTACACCACCCATGGCAATAACCAGAGTTTTGGCATTAGCTGGAGCGAACTGGTTCCGGACAAGCCGAGTCTATCGGCCAGCTTCCAAATGGGTAGCAACAACTATTCGGTGTACGGAACTGACGAGAATGGCAATTCCGCATTCCATGACTTCAGCTTGCGTTCCGGCTACACGCTCGATGGCTTCAATCTGGGCGCGTTCTATTCCAATTCAATCTCGCACTCCCTGATTCCAGAGGTCCTTAGTTCACAGCAAACGGAGACGGCGCACACGGATAGCGATGCCTTTGGCTTTACTGCCGGCCATCCCCTCCCCCTGCACGGTAGTTGGTCGGCCAGTTTCGTTCGGTCGGACGTCAACAGCGACTTTGCCGGTTACGGGTTCAACGGCACCATAGATAGCTTCGCCACGAACGCCAGCGCGCAACCTACCAACAAGCTGTATCTCTCAAGTAGTTTTAGTTATAGCGACAACCTTACAGGCACGCTCTACCAGTCGATCATTCCCACGGCAGGTGGGGGCACGGGTACGAGTGGAAGCGTGGTCGCGGCTCCTATTCTCCAACAATCGAACCCAGGTCAGCCCTCACACGCTCTGGACATGCTGGGCAACGCAAGCTACAGCCTCCTGCCGAATCTGCAAGCGCTAGGTTATGTCGAACGCCGCACTCAATACTTCCTGGGAGAAAACTACGGATCCAACTCCTATGGCGGTGGTCTTACTTACGGGCGCCCGCTTTTTGGGGGCAGTTTCAACACGGCCGTTTCCGTCACGGATTCCACAATCGACAACAGCAATGTGAACACCCTGGGTTTTACGACTACCGCGACTTACAACCGCCGCTTCGGGTTGTGGTTTGTAGGAGGGGGATTCAGCTATGCGCAGAATGTGAATACGCTGTTGATCACCTACATGACCTCTTATTACAGCTATTCCGGCAACGTGAGACGGCGCTTTGGCGCACTGACCTGGACTGGCAGTGCCTCCTTTTCCCGGACTGGCCTCACAGAGCAGCCAGATACCAAGAGCACGACCCAGACCTACTCCACTGGCATCGGCTACCGGCAATGGATTTCACTCAGTGGCTCTTATTCCGATTCGAGTGGAAACGGGCTGCTGACTGGAACGGGATTAACCACCACGCCGCTTCCGGTGATCATCCCTCCCGGTCTTCTGACTTTCTATGGCGGAACAGGCTATTCCGTCGGGCTGGGGAGTTCGCCGGTGCAGCGGCTCACGATCGGGGTGAGTTTCTCGCATGCAATCAGCAATACTCTGAGCCAGGAGATCGGGTCCTGGAACAAAACCGAGCTCGCCAACGCGCTGTTCCAGTATCAATTCCGCAAGATGTACGTCACAGGGGGGTACACCAGGTTCTTGCAGGGCTTCAGTGCCTCAGGCCTGCCACCGGGTGTAGTATCGTCATTTTCCGTGGGGGTGTCCCGGTGGTTCGACTTCTTCTAAGCCAGGGGAAGAGAAGAAGGCTAACGATAACGGTATCTGTGTTGTTGGTGGCGAGTTCAGTCTGGGCCTCCAGACACCCTGCCAAGCCTGCCGAACCGGCTCCTCCCGACGTCCTCCTGGAAGGCGGACGGAAACTCAGCTACGAACGCAGCGTCACTTCCGAGCGCGAGGTGAAGCCAAAGCGGGGCTTTTGGAACCGCTTGGTCGACATCGTTGCTGGGGAACCGGAGTTCAAGTTTCTTGTCCGTCCTTACAGCGTTGTTACCGATTCGCGCGGGCGCATCATCGTGACCGATCCTGGCGCCGCCGGAGTCCACATCTTCGATTTCGCGCAGCAGAAGTACAAGTTCCTCACGCGAGACAAAGATAAAGATCCAATGTGGGCGCCGCAATGTGTCGCCGTCGATGCCCTGGACAACATTTATGTGACTGATTCGGAGGCAGGGAAAATCTTTGTCTTCGACGCCAACGGGAAGTATCGGCGGGCATTGGGCAGCTTGAAAGGCGGTGAGGGATTCTTTAAGCGTCCCACGGGAATTGCGGTGGATTCTTCGGCCCAGCGGATCTACGTAACCGACACGCTGCGCAACCAGGTGTTCGTGCTGGATATGCAGGGCAACGTCATGCAGAAAATCGGGAAAACTGGCGTTGGCAATGGTGAATTTAACCTTCCCACCGAGCTGCGGTTAGATGGCCAGGACCTGATTGTAGTGGACGCCATGAATTTCCGCGTCCAGGTACTGGACCGCTCGGGCGCTTTTAAGTACTCCATCGGGAAGCTCGGAGACAGCAGTGGAGCGATGTTCCGGCCGAAGGGCATTGCGGTCGATTCCGAAGGTGATATCTACGTGGTGGATGGATTATGGAGCGTGGTGCAGGTATTCAACCGCGAAGGTCAATTGCTGTATTACTTCGGAAAGAAGGGCACAGAAGCGGCGCAGTTCGAACTGCCCACGGGCCTGTTCATAGACAGCAACGACCGCGTTTACGTTGTGGACTCTTTTAATCGCCGCATCCAGATTTTTCACTATTTTGGAATTAGCAAGCAAGCCAAGGGAGGTGTGCAGTGAGATTAAGAACTTTGCTTGCCTGCGCCATTATCGTCTTGAGCTGCAGCCACGTGCCGGCGCAGATCGCCGGGGATGTAATCGGGATGCACGATTTGGGGCCGGGAAGCACGTCGCCTATCGCCGGCACCCGCCCGGATTTCTGCGTGTACTGCCATGCCCCCCACTCCGGAGTGGGGGGCATGACTCCCTTGTGGAATCAGACGCTCTCTAAGCAGACCTACACTCCCTATACCAGTTCCACTTATGTCGAGAGCGGCAACCCGAACCCAACTCCGGGGACCGACAGCACTCTGTGCCTGAGCTGCCACGATGGCAGCGTGGCTGTGGGTACAACGGCTGCCTATGGCAAGGTCACCACCCATGGCGCAATGAACAGCCCCGATGTATTAGGGAACAACCTGAGCTCGTCTCATCCCTTCAGCCTGATTCTGCCGATCACGGATTCTCCTGACCTGGTGTCCACGTTAGCTTCCGGAGGCACTACCGCCGATACGACCGGCGCCGTGAAGCTGATCAAGGGAAACATCGAGTGCACCTCCTGTCACAACGCGCACGTACAGGCCAAGGACCCAGTGGCGCAGAATTTCCTGGTCAAGGACAGTTCCAGTGGTGCGCTGTGCCTTGCCTGCCATGATCCTAATCGCGTCCCCGCACAAGGACAGACCAATCCTCTCAGCGGCTGGTTTCAGAGTATTCACGCGACCGCTACCGATAGCGTAACTAATCTGCCCTACGCGACACTGGCACAGAATGCGTGTTTTTCCTGCCATACCGATCACAACGCTGCTGGCGCAGAATGGTTGCTGCGAGGAGCTGGCGACCAGGTTTGCCTGAACTGCCATTCAGGCACCAGCAGCGCAACTCTGCACTCCATAACGAACGCGGCTGCTCTCAATCGGAGTATGTTCCTCGCTCCCAGCGTCGCAGCGTCTCCGCGGATGACCGCCAGCCTCGACATCGCGGCGGAATATGCCAAGATCGGCCATCCTGTGTCGACCACGAACAACACGGCACGGACGGCTGTCCAAACCAAGAACAAGGCCAAGATGCAGGCGGCGTCTTCTTCCACCGTCGCGCAGTCCTCATGCGTCGATTGCCACAACCAGCATGTTGCCCAGACGATCACAACTTCTACCGTGCCGCCAGCGGTTCGCGTGTCGCAGAAGGGAGTCGTAGGGGTAAGCGCCAGCGATGGAACTACCACGGTTAATCCGGCACAGAACCAGTTCGAGGTTTGCTTTGTCTGTCACGGTTCCATCTTGAGGAAGACTACGGATACCTCAAAGTACGGCTACTTGCCGGCGCGTGCCACAACCGTAGCCAGCCCCCGCAATGTTCTCGCTCAGTTCGGCGCAACTGCCACGTCTAGCCATCCAGTGGTGCGCGGGCGCAGCAGCCCTCTACCGCAACCCAGCCTGCTCACCAACATGTGGAATCTGAACGGCACTACCCAGGGCCGCACCGTAGGAAATCAGATCTTCTGCACCGACTGCCACAATAGCGATGACAATCGCGAGTTTGGAGGTGCTGGGCCAAACGGGCCTCATGGATCGAAGTGGCCGCACATCCTGGAACGCAGGTATGAGTTTAGCCAGGCGATTGCACCCGGGATGGCGATTACAAACCTTTTTCCGAACCCGGATCTCAGCGTGAACGGCCCCTATGCGTTGTGCGGGAAGTGCCACAACTTGTCAAACATCATGCAGAACGCAACCTTTGCCCAGCACTCTCTCCACATCAACGCCGGCTTCAGTTGTTCGACGTGTCACACGGCGCATGGGGTTGGGCCCGGAAGCACCAACACGCTTGGCCAGCGGCTCGTGGACTTTGACATCAACGTGGTCGCCCCGAACGCGGGTCTTCCTGTTTCTTACAACCGTGGAACAAACACCTGTACCCTAACCTGCCACCAAGTTGCCCACAACCGGGACGGCTCGGTCGGCATGCTGGTTGGATCCAGCCCAAAGAAGTGAAGCGTGAAGAGCGGCCAGGACAAGAGCAAAGTCAATGACCACACTTACCACCGTTGCCGCGAATCCGGAAGAACAGCTTGCGGAAAGCCTGCCCTCGGCGCAGGTTCGCAAGAATTTCCTTCGCCAGCACTTACCGGAGTTAGCTGTCCTTACCGCCTGGGTGGCGGTGGTCGGTCTCACGCTAAATTATCACGAGAAATGGGCGGACGAAGCGCAAGCCTGGTTGCTAGCGCGGGACCTCGATTTGTACACTCTGTGGTTCAAGGAATTGCGCTATGAAGGCTCGCCGGGCCTATGGCACACAATCCTGTGGGTAGCGCAGCACATCTTCCACACGCCTTACGCGGCGATCGGCATCATCGGCATGATATGCGCGGCGGCAGGAGTAGCCCTGATGTTGTTCAAGGCGCCCTTCCCTCGTCCGCTGCGCTGGCTGCTGGCCTTCACCTACTTCATGGTGTACCAGTATGCAGTGATCGCGCGGCCCTACACTCTTTTGCCGCTGCTGGCCTTCGCCGCCGCATACCTGTTCCGGGACCGCGAGCATCCTGAACGGATGACAGTGGTGTTGATTCTGATCTCGCTCCTGACAGTGCATGGGATCCTGATCGCCGCGGGCCTTGGCGTCGCATACCTGTTGGAGGCAATAAAAGCCTGGTGCCGGTTGGGCGGGCCGCTGCGTCGGCGCTACGCGCTCTGCATCGGTGCCATGCTCATGACGTTCTTGTTCCTGTTTGTCGTTCTGAAGCCGACACCCGACGTCGAGGAACTTGTTCTCAAGAAGGACCCGGCGAAGTACCATATCGTGGAGCCGCCGAAATTGGCCAGGCTGGAATCAGTGGTGTCCGGCGGCTTGATGGATTATGCTGCCCCCTCAGGCCTGTTTTTGCTCTTCTGTGGCGCATGGTGCTTCATGCGCCGGAGGCTGCTGGCCTTTGGCATCCCAACCGCCCTGCTCATTCTGTTGTACACGCTATTGCATGGTTTTGCCCACCACGACGGCACAGTGTTTCTGTCGGTTATCGTCGGTGTGTGGATTGCCTGGCCGACAGAAAAAGAGCGGCGAGCCCTTACTAAGGGGCAGCGTCGGGCTACGCAGGGCATGATCGCGCTGCTGGTGCTTCTGTTCGGTATTAACATTTGGGATGCTGCGGTGGCCGTGCGGAACGAGTACCTATATCCCTACAGCGGTGCGAAAGATGCCGCCAATTACCTGAAGTCGGTCGGCGCGGTGGGGAAGCCGATCTTCGGCTACATGTACGGAGTAGCGGGCGTCCAAGCCTATTTCGACCGCAACATACTGTCGAACGTGCCGACGACGTACTATCACCATGGTACGCCGTTGTACGGACGCTTTCTCGATTTGGATGAGATCCTGGCTGCCAAGCCCGAGTACCTCCTCATTCACTCTCTGTATCCTGACATTGATTACGGCACAATCCACCGCGCTTTGGACTCTCGCGGGTACGAGCTCGTGCATTTTTCAGACGGGTACCTGTTTTTCAAGCAAGTCGTCTACGAGCGTCAGGTCTACTTCATCTACCGGCGCAACGCGCCCTAACGCCGGGCGTATACGACTGCTAGTTGATCCCGGACGCCGATTTTGCCGCGAGAAGATGCTTGGTGCGCTGGTGGGCTCGCACAAGTCGTGCTTTACCAGACTGGGAAGTCACCGGTGACGACCGGGCTCATGTGCCGGAATCCATCAGACCAGGGGAAGAGGGGGCAGCACCGAAGTAGACTAAGTCCAATGTGATCCTCAGCGGCGAACGAATACAGTTGCGATCTGGTCCTGGTAGATGAGTTCAAAGCGGGGGTCGGAGGTCAAGAGATGTGGCAGGGGGATGCTGTTCTGCAATAGGACCACTCCCGCCTCGTTCAGATAAGGGTTGGTCGCGTACGATTCATCGCCTCTCTGGGTACTGACAAAGAGGCGGTCGAGCTCATCCCCGTACAGATCGTTGCGTCCGTCGATAGCTACCGGGTAATTTGGCATGTACCAGATGAGGAACCCGCCCCAGTCGAAGGAATTGTACAGCGGCCCGTGCTGTGGGTTCTGTCGCAGAAAATTGGCGGCTTTCACGGGAAACTGGCTGCTCATCGCGGCGTCAAGGCCGCTTTGATTGAAGTCGGTGTTGCCAGCAAACAACACCATGAGCAACGCCAAGGCCACGGCCAAGCCCAGCCCCTCGAAGAGC
>Ga0335081_10004565_pt1 | contig 21818 bp, 18 predicted proteins | sample Lox_Sample_35_FD_206713 | JGI IMG/M metagenome (GOLD analysis project Ga0335081, IMG submission 206713) | Soil microbial communities from Loxahatchee National Wildlife Refuge, Florida, United States - Lox_Sample_3.5 | ecosystem: Environmental > Terrestrial > Soil > Wetlands | place: USA... | reverse complement strand
GCCGATGGTCGAACCTTCCTTGGCCATGGTGATGAACAGCTCGCCCGGCTGGCCGTCCTCGAACAAGCCGACGGTCATGTAACCTTCATGGCCGGCGATGTCGAATTTGTGGGTGACGGCCTTGCGGGTGTCGAACAAACGGCGGCGCAGCGGTTTGCCAGCCTCGGTGCGCAGTCGGGCTACTTCGGCTTCCAGTTCCTTGATGCGGGCTTCGAATTGTGAGGCGTTCGCCGCGGCGGCCCCGCTGGCCCCGCCGCCGCTTTTTTTGGTGCTTAACGGCTGCGAACGTTTCGAGCCGTCGCGGTAAATCGCCACGCACTTCAGCCCCATTTTCCAGGCCTGAACATAGGTGTTGCGGACATCCTCAACGGTGCTTTCGTTCGGCATGTTGACCGTCTTGGAAATGGCGCCGCTGATGAATGGCTGCGCGGCGGCCATCATCTTCAGATGCGCGAGGTAATGAATACTGCGCTTGCCGCGATGCGGCTTGAACGCGCAGTCAAAAACAGGCAGGTGCTCCGGCTTCAATCCGCTGCGGACCGTTTGACCGCCTTCCTCCACGTCCTCGATCGTGTCGAATTTTTCAATATGGGCGACGACGCCTTCAATTTCTTTCGGGTTATAACCGAGCCGCTGGAGCGCCTGTGGTACGGTGCGGTTGACGATTTTCAACATGCCGCCACCGGCCAGCAGCTTGTATTTGACGAGCGCGATATCGGGTTCGATACCCGTCGTGTCACAGTCCATCGAAAACGCAATGGTGCCGGTCGGCGCCAGCACGGTGACCTGGGCGTTCCGGTAACCGGCCTTCCGGCCGGACTCCAGCGCGTGGTCCCAGCAACGGCGCGCCTCCTCCTTCAGATAATCGAATTCCTGGCTGGGCTGGATGGTTTCGACAGCGTCGCGGTGCAATTGAACGACGCCCAGCATGGATTCGACATTGTCCTTTTGGCGCGGTTTCGGCACGTGCGCGCAGCGGGCACCTTGATAGCCGGGGAACGGGCCGACGCTCGCGGCGAGTTCGGCGCTTTGCTCGTAGGCGTGGCCGGTCATAATCGCCGTGATGGCGCCGGCGAGCGCGCGGCCTTCATCGCTGTCATAAGGCAACCCGTAGTTCATGATGAGCGACCCGAGATTGGCATAACCGAGGCCGAGCGTGCGGAAAATGTGGGAGTTTTCGGCAATGTCCTTCGTCGGGTAGCTCGCGTTGTCCACAATGATTTCCTGAGCAGTGATGAAAATGCGCACGGCGGCTTTGAAACGCTCCACATCGAATTTGCCGTCCGCGCGTTTGAATTTCATCAGGTTCAACGATGCCAGGTTGCAGGCCGTGTTGTTCAGGAACACGTATTCGCTGCACGGGTTGGTGGAATGAATCGCGTCGGTGCCCTTGCAGGTGTGCCATTTCTGGATCGCGCCGTCGTATTGCATGCCGGGATCGCCGCAGACCCAGGTGCCTTCGGCAATTTTGAAAAGCAACTTCGCGGCGTCCTTCTTTTCCAGCGGCTTGCCGGTGGTAACGGCGCGCGTCCACCATTCCTTGCCGGCGACGGCAGCCTGCATGAATTCGTCGCTGGCGCGCACGGAAAGATTTTCGTTTTGATACATCACGCTGCCGTAAGCGTCGCCGTTGTACGAGCCGTCGTAACCTTGCTCAATCAGCGCCCACGCCTTCTTTTCCTCCTTCTGCTTCGCGTCAATGAATTCCTCGATGTCGCCGTGCCAGTCGTGAAGCGTATTCATCTTGGCGGCGCGCCGGGTTTTGCCGCCGGACTTCACAACGTTGGCCACCTGGTCATAGACTTTGAGGAAACTCAGCGGGCCGCTCGGACGCCCGCCGCCGCTGAGTTTTTCCCGTTTCGAGCGCAGTGGCGACAAATCCGTGCCGGTGCCGGAGCCGAATTTAAACAGCATCGCCTCGCTGTGCGCCAGCCGCATGATGCTTTCCATGTTGTCTTCCACCGACTGGATGAAACAGGCGCTGCATTGGGGGTATTCGTATTGGGTATGGGCGCGCTCGGCCTCGCGGCTCTTGCGGTTGTAAAACCAGTTGCCCCGGTCGGAATTCTTGCCGATGCCGTATTGCTGAAGCAGCCCGATGTTGAACCAGACCGGCGAATTGAAGGCGCCGTATTGATTAACGCATAACCACACCAGTTCCTCATAAAAAATTTCGCCTTCGGCCTTGCTGAAATAGCCGTCCGCGATGCCCCAATCGGCAATTGTCCGGGCGATGCGGTGAATAAGCTGGCGCACCGAAGTTTCGCGCTCCGGCGTGTTTTGCTCACCGTAGAAATATTTGGAGACGACCACCTTCGTTGCGAGCAACGACCACGACTTCGGCACCTCGACGTTTTCCTGCTTGAAAATCACCTTGCCGGTGTCGTCGGTGATCTCGGCGGTGCGGTGGTCCCATTCGATTTGCTCGAACGGTTTGATCTTCGCGTCGCTGAAGACACGTTCGATCCGCAAGTGCTTCCCGGTCGCGTCCGGGTTGACTTCCACGTTCCGTGCCGCGGCCACCTTTGCGGCCCGGCGCCGCCCCGTGCGCTGGGCAGGCGCCAAAACTTCTTCCGTCGCGTCAATCATGTTGCCTCCACAAAATGCTTAGACAGTTAACGCCCGGCAGCATCAAAAGAAAAAATGCCAACCGAGCTTCAAAAAATTATTCAATCCCCGAAAAAACCCGATTCTCTCGAAATCCAGCTTCCCCAATTAGTTGGGGAACGGTGCCCATGTTGCTACCACCGGTTGTGCCTTTCAAGAAAAATTTTCAAAAAAGTTACGAAAACGATATTCCCAAACAAAATCAATGGAAACCCCGCGTCAAAGTTGAGCAACGATGATTTATTCGCGGCGGTGAATAAAATTTAGTGCGACCTTCTGGTCCCGTGTTTCGGTTTTTGGAACGGTTTTAGTTTGCGCACCGGCTCGATGGTTTTCGGCCGCGGTTTGGGCGCCAGCACAATCGGGCAGCCCTCGTAGCCGAATGCCTTGCGCAGTTCGCCGGCCAGATATTTTTTGTAGGCCGCGGAAAAAAGTTCGTCGCGGTTGACGAACAGCAAGAACGTCGGCGGTGCCTGCTTCACCTGGGTCGCATAAAAAAATTTCAGCCGATGTCCGACGGCGCTGACCGGCTGGCGGCGCTCGACGGCGTCGTGCAACGTGCGGTTCAAAATCGCCGTTGGAATTTTCTGCTGCAATTGGGCGGCCACGTATCGCACTGCTTCCAACAAGCGATCCAGATTGAACCCGGACGTGGCCGACGTGAAAATGACCGGTGCGTAATCGAGGAAGAACAATTTTTCCTGCACCCACGCGCCGAATTCGCCGAGCGTGGACATTTCCCGGCCCCGGCTCTCGCGCCGTTCCTTCCGTTTACGCCGCGCGATTTCATCCGCGCGCGCCTGGCGGATTTTTTCATCGTATAAATCCCATTTGTTGACGACCACAATGCAGGCCTTGCGGTTGGCGACAATGACATCGGCAATCTTCTTGTCCTGCTCGGTGATCCCCATTTCCGCGTCCAGGACCAGAATGGCAATGTCACAGCGCGCGATCGAGCCCTCGGCGCGCTGAACGCTGAAGAATTCAATGGAATCGCCTACCCGCCGGGCTTTCCTCATGCCGGCGGTGTCAATCAGGATGTATTTCTGCCGGACGCTATCGGTTTCAATTTCGAAAGGCACGTCAATGGCGTCGCGCGTCGTGCCGGGAATCGGGCTGACGATGACCCGCGCCGATTTTGTTAAGGCATTGATAATTGAGGACTTACCGACATTGGGCTTGCCGACAATTGCCAGTTTCAGAACCGAGTCCACAGTTGCCAGTCCCCTGTCCTGGGTCGGTTCGCCAGTCGGACTCTTGACTGCGAACTGTGGACTGTGGACTGGCAGCAAAGCAGTTGCCGCTTCCATCAACTCTTCAATTCCACTGCCATGAATCGCGCTGACAGGGAAAATTTTGTCGAAACCGAGTTCGGCAAATTCATCCGCGTCCGTTTCCGGCGTGTCCGCTTTGTTGGCGGCAACCAGGACCGGCTTGCCGCTCCGGCGCAGACGTTCCGCGGCTTCGCGGTCGAGCGCCACCATGCCTTCCTGGACGTTGACGACCAGAATGATGACATTCGCGGCTTCGATGGCCAAGTCCACCTGCTCCATCGCCGCCTTGACGATAACGTCGCCGGTTTTTTCTCCGCGCAACAAACCGATGCCGCCGGTGTCCACGAGGGTGAAGGCGTGTCCGCGCCACTCGGCTTCGGCGGTGACGCGGTCGCGCGTGACCCCGGGCTGGTCGTGGACAATCGCGATGCGCCGGCCGACGATTCGATTGAACAGCGCAGACTTGCCGACGTTCGGCCGCCCGACAATGGCGATGAGATTTGACACGAAGGCAGGATAAAAAATTTCGCCGTTGTCGGGAATCAAAATGAAGTCACTGCTTTTCGTCCGAGTTTAGACTTCTCTTCCAAGCTTCAAATTCCGCTTGCTCCTTGATCGATTCTTGAACGGCCAGCCAGTGGTAATCTAATGAAACAAAAACTTTTGGTATCCTCATTTCATTAGTATCCAGTGTAAACCGAAATGTAAGATTGGTGCGGTCAATACCACCTTGATGATTTACGTATTCGGCCACTACTTTTCCTTCCCAATTATGTGGATCATTTATGTCGCCTTCCAAAATATTGTTATTGGAATCGGTGATGAAGTGCAGCAAACCAACCGAAATGAAATGATTCAGTCCGACGATCTTGTTCGTGCAATACTCGAGCATTTCTTTGTTTGCCTCTCGGTTGTAACGGTCAAATTCCGTTTCTTTGGGTTTGCAGCCAGCAAATCCAATTACGGATGCGATAAGCGCAATAATGATTTTCGTTTTCATATTAATTTCCCCATCAAACCTCTCGCGCGGCGAACCCAGCCCCGACGGCAAAATGTCGGGGTTGCGCTGGCACATTTTCGCGTTTGCGGGCGCAAAAGAAAAGTTGGATTCGCGCGGCGGCGGAGTTAAATTACGCTATGCCGATTACGCTTGATCAAATTGTCGAAGAGACACGCGAGATGCCGGCGGAAGTCGTCGCGGAATTAATTGACCGCATCATGGTGGCTCGGCATGGCGGCATGGAGCCGGCAGTCGAAGCGGCTTGGAAGACCGAAATTGACCGGCGCATCGCAGAAATCGAATCGGGCAAAGTCAAAGGCGTTCCGCTCGAAGAATCCCTGGCGCGCGTGCGCAAAATCGCCGGCCTGTGAAATATTCGCTTCATCCCGAAGCGGACGAGGAATTTGCCGGAGCGGTCCGTTACTATTCTGAAATCTCGCCCGAACTCGGCGTGCGCTTTTACCGCGAAATGGAACGCTTGCTCCTCGAAGTTTGCGCCGACCCGCAGCGCTTCCGCAAATTCGCTCCGCCAGCGCGACGGCATTTCAGCCGCGACTTTCCCTACGCAATTATTTTCCTGGAAAAGCCCGATTCCGTTTGGATTATTGCGGTGATGCACATGAAGCGGGAGCCGGGTTATTGGCGAAAGCGGCTTGGTTAAAAGTTTGAGCGAACTCACGTTCGCTGCTACGAAAAATCATTTCAGTTTCCCCATCAAATTTTTTGCGCGGTGGACCCAGACGCGGTCACGCTTGCGCTGGAAGCCCGGTGCATGGACATCATCGCTGATCACATCCCTGAGTTCGGTCCGCGCCAGGTCCGCTTGGTTTTTGGCAAGGTAAAGTTCAGCCAGTTGCACTTTGGCCCGGGCGTAGGAATGTTCCGCAGTGACCTGCTGCCAGATTTTCAGCGCGGCATCCGTTTCGCCGAGCGCGGTGAGCGTTTCGGCCAGCGCCATCATCGTGTAGCCGTATTCGTGCCTGGGATTTTCTGCAACCACACCTTCGAGCAGCGGCCGCGCCTCGGCGGCGCGTTTCTGTCGAAGGAGGCATTGGCCGAGGTGCGCGCGGGTATCGAGGTCCTTGGGGTCGCGCACCATGGCCGAGCGATAGCAGGCTTCAGCCTTTTCCAGTTTGCCCTGCTGAAAATAAATGTCGCCGAGCTGCGAATGATGGTGCGCCTTGTCGAGATGATGGATTTGCGCCTGCAACTCTTTGATGCGTCGCCGGTCATGCGCCCCGGGCAATTCAAATCCGCGCATTGAGGATGGCGAGGCGCGATAGACCATGAAATAATATAAAATCGCCGATAACCCCCAGCCGATGAAAATGAACAACGCCCAGATCCATTCACGGTTGCGGAGGGCGTGAATCAGCATCCAGATTTGAAAGGCCGTCATTACCAGCCACACCGGACTGGTGAGCAGATAGCTCCAATTCGTGAAGTCGGTGAGGAGCGAGGCGAACATGGCCCGAAGATTAGGTACGCTGGACAGATGAAGCAATCAAACTTCATTCCCGACCGCCGTTCTGGTAAAAGCGCGCATGGCAAAACGAACTCGCGCGCAGGGAAATTCAGCAACGACGGCATTGCGCCGCGCTTACGGCCTCCTGCGCGCCCGGTTTGGCCATCAACATTGGTGGCCGGGCGAAACGCCGTTTGAGGTTTGCGTGGGCGCGATTCTCACGCAAAACACCGCGTGGTCAAACGTCGAGCGCGCCATCGCCAATCTGAAAGCGGCACGAGTGCTCGAACCGGGAAATTTATCCGTGCTGCCGGAACGGAAACTGGCGGAGTTGATCCGCCCCGCCGGTTATTTCAACGTCAAGGCGCGCCGCCTGCGCTCATTCCTGCGCGTGCTTGTCGAAACGTTCGGCGGCAATTTGAACAAACTTTTTGCGGGGGAAACTTCCGACGTTCGCGAGCGATTGCTGGCCATCCACGGTGTCGGGCCGGAAACGGCGGACAGCCTGCTGCTTTACGCCGGGGGACATCAGACCTTCGTGATTGACGCCTACACAAAACGGATTTTCTCGAGACACGGGTGGATAGGAAAAAGCGGAAAGCGGAAAGTGGAAAGCGGGAAAAACGATGAAGCCAGTTATAATGAATTGAAGTCATTGTGCGAGGCGGCGCTGAGTCAGAAATCAGGCGTGGCGCGGCTCGATTACTGGCAGGATTATCACGCGCAACTGGTGATGGTCGGAAAACATTTTTGCCGGACGCGAGCGCCGCGTTGCGACGATTGTCCGTTGAAGCCGCTGTTGCCGCGACCAGCAAAATTCGTCGGGTAAATCCAAACTGTCGCTTGTTTTTGCCGGGTTTCCCGTTAATTTTTGCCGGTCACTCGCATGAATTCGACACTCATCATTGTGCCGACCTACAACGAACGGGAAAATCTTCCGAGCCTGGCGCAGAAGCTTTTGTCACTCCCGGTTCCGGTGGACCTGCTGGTGGTGGACGATAATTCGCCGGACGGCACCGGCAAAGTCGCTGACGAACTGGCCGCGGAACATCCGCAAATCCACGTCCTGCATCGTGCGGAGAAGAACGGCCTGGGCCGGGCCTACATTGCCGGATTCAAATGGGCGCTCGAACGCAGCTACGAGTTCATTTTTGAGATGGACTGCGACTTGTCGCACGACCCGGCCGAGATTCCTGCGTTTCTGGCCGCCGCGCAAAACGCCGACCTGGTGCTCGGCTCGCGTTACACCGGCGGCGTGCGTGTCGTAAACTGGCCGCTTAAGCGGCTGCTTTTGAGCCGTTGTGCCGGCATCTACGTCTGGCTCATCACCGGCATGCCGTTTACCGACCCGACCGGCGGCTACAAATGTTTCCGCCGCCGCGCGCTGCAGGCGCTCAGTCTGGATGTTGTCCATTCCAACGGCTACAGTTTTCAGATTGAAATGACGCACCGGCTCTGGATGGAAGGAATGAAGATCGTCGAAGTGCCCATCATTTTCACCGAACGCACCGAGGGCCACTCCAAGATATCGCGTTACATCGTGGCCGAGGCGCTGTGGGTGGTCTGGCGGCTGTGGTTGCGCAACGGCCTGCGCCGCTGGCCTCGCAGGCGCTAAAGATTCGCGCTTGAGCAGTGCTTGCCGAAGTTCACATTTCTCCGAAGCCGCATCGCAACAGCCACGCCGGTTGGGTTTTGACCTTAATGTGAAATGCAATTATCATTTCTGTTGCCTGTGAGAATTAAACATTGCTTGTTTGCGCTTGCAGCGATTTCGTTGACTGCGTGCTCCACAACGAACCGCACACAGTCCGGCCCGGCCAGGCCCGGCCCCGAGACGGTGCTGGTCACGTATCGCGTGAAGTCCGGTAGCGAGGCCGAGTTTCAGTCAGTGCTTTCCCATGCCTGGCACGTTTACCGGTCGGAACATTTGGTGTTTGCGGAGCCACATATTGTTGTTCGGGACACGGAAGACGGAGGCAAGGCTCGCTACGTCGAAATTTTTACCTGGGTCAGCCATGCGGCCCCGGAGCACGCGCCTGATTCGGTGAAGGCGATTTGGAAGCAAGAGCATTCGTTATGCGAAGAGCGCAACGGGCATAGCGGCATCGAAGGCGGCGAGGTGGAGTTTCTTGCCGGGAACCGCCAAACCATGCGGTGGCCGTAATGCGATGACAGGGGCCAATGGATTAAGCACCGTGGCGCGCACGACTTTTGTGTTCTGGCACGCAGCCCCGTCATCATAATCAAAAACCGGTCGGTCCGTTCGGGCGTTCGGGACCCGTACGGAATTGGCATCCCGACGGCGCCTTGGCGCGTGATACAGGAAGGCGGTCTGTGCAGTTTCGGAATATTTTAATTATGTCACATTTTTCTCCATGAAAACTCGGATTCTCATTGCAATGGCCGTGACATTGATGTCCGGCCTGTCCGCCGGGATGTCTCAGACTCCCGCCATGCCGAAAGTTGGTGGCTCCGCGCCGTTGTTCACCGGCCAGGACCAGGATGGCAAAACGGTGAAGCTGGCCGATCTGGTCGGCAAAAAAATCGTGTTGCTCTATTTTTATCCGAAGGATTTTACCAGCGGATGCACCAAGGAAGCCTGCGGTTTTCGGGATCGCATGAGTGAATTGCAGAAGGACAACGTCGAAATCATCGGCGTAAGTTTTGACTTCGCCGAAAGCCACCAGAAATTCATCGCCCAATATAATTTGAACTTTCGACTGCTGGCTGACCCTTATGGGACGATTGTCAACGCTTACGGCGTAAGATGGGGCAACCGGAATCTGGCCCGCCGCGTCAGCTTTCTCATCGGGCTGGATGGCAAAATCGTCCACATCACCGACGCAATGAATCCCGAGGTCCATTTCAGTGAAATGCAGGCGGCCATCGCCGGCTTGAAAAAGAGTTGAACCGCAAACTCCCGGCTCGTCAAAACCGGTGGCGGCTGGTAAACTTCAGACGTGGAGTGGTGGCTTAAAAACCGGGTCGTTGCCCGGGCGCGCGATTGGTTCCGACGTCACTGGCAAGGCGCGCTGCGTTGGCGCGAAAGATTTGTCTTCAAAGAGGAGGCTTTGCACCTGGTACTGGCCGGAATTGTCGGTCTCATCGGCGGTCTGGTGAATCTCTTCTTTTTTTATGCGGTGCATTTTATGCAACCCGGCGAGCCGGTGGAGTTCGCGGAAAAGCTGCCGGATTGGGAACGCCTTCTGGTGCCGACCCTGGGCGGATTGGTGGCCGGGCTCATTTTGTATTGGGGTTTCCGCTGGGTGGGCCGGCAAGGTTCAAGCGATTTGCTGGAGGTCATCATTGCCGGCGACGGGCGGTTGCCATTCCGCACAGAATCGGTCAAAACCGCGTCAGCGCTGGTGAGCATCGCCTCGGGCGCGTCCATCGGTCGCGAAGGCGGCATCACGCAACTGTCAGCTACGCTGGCATCGAAGCTCGGGCAACTGGCCAAGTGGCCGCCTTACCGGCTGCGATTGCTGGTCGGATGTGGCGCTTCAGCGGGCATCGCCGCGGCCTACAACGCGCCCATCGCCGGCGCGGTGTTCGCGTCGCTGATCGTCCTCGGCAATTTTTCCATGAGCCTCTTTGCGCCGCTCGTGTGCGCGTCGGTGATCGCGACGACCGTGTCGCGGAGTTTCTTCGGGATTGAACCGTGGTATCAGGTGCCGGCGTTTCCAGCCACGACTCCGGCGCAGTTGCCGTGGTTTGTTTTGATGGGGGTGCTGTGTGGCGGCGTGAGCGCGCTGTTCTTGAAGCTGCTGCGAGGCAGCCGGGAGCGGTTCAATCAGCTACGCTGGCCGATTTACGCGAAGCTGACGCTGGCGGGATTAATTGTGGGCGCCATTGCCATCGGTTTCCCCGGCGTGTGCGGAAACGGATATTATGTGACGAACAGGATCTTACAGGGCGATTTCGCCGACGCCGCCAATCCGCTGCCCGAATTAGGCGGCGTGTTTCTGGCGAAGCTGCTGGCGACGGTGGCGACGGTCGGTGCGGGAACGGTCGGCGGCGTGTTCACGCCCACGTTGTTTTTGGGCGCGGGTGCGGGGGCATTATTCGGCGTGGCGCTGCACCTGCTCAATTGGGCACCTGGCGAGCCGGCGGGCGCGTTTGCGCTGGTCGGCATGGGCGCCATGCTGGCGGGCACGACCAAATCACCGTTGCTGGCGATGATCATGGCTTTTGAAATTTCCCTGGATTACTCGCTCATGCCGGCGTTGATGCTGGCCTGCGTGGTGTCTGTGCTCGTGGCGCGACAGTTGCACGGAGATTCCATCTATACCGAACACATGCGCCTGAAAGGTTTGTCGCTCCAGCCGGAAAGCGACCAGGCGGGCGTGGCCATGGAGAAAACCGTGGGCGACCTGATGCGCGCGCCGATACCGCCGTTGCGCGAGACGACGACATTCCGGCAAATCGCCGATCGGTTTCTGGTCAGTTCCAACAATTTTCTGCCCATCGTGGACGCCAAACAGCAATTCATCGGCGTCGTGGCCTTGCAGGATTTGAAGGAGTTTTTGAACACGGGCCAGAATTTCGACGGGGTCATCGCTTTTGACGTGATGCGACCGCCGCCCAGATTCCTTACACCCGGTCAACGGTTGCTCGACGCCCTGCCGGTCGTGCTGGAAAGCGAATTGCGCAATGTGCCGGTGGTCAACAGCCCGAAGGAAAAACGCCTGGTCGGATCCGTATCCCGCGCGGAAGTTCTCGCCATCTTCTCTCAAGCTATCGCGGAGAAAAGCAAGCCGGCCGGCTGAAAAGACTTTTTCATGCCGGCCCGAATTCCTAACTTGGCGCGTGCCGCTCAAGATCGGCGACCAGTTCACTTTGACGATTCACGACCTCGCATTCGGCGGTGAAGGCGTGGGGCGCGTTCGAGTGACGAGTGACGAGTGGCGGGTGACGAGAAACGCGCCAACGACCGCTGCCCCTCTCGACACTCGTCACCCGTCACCTGACACATTTGTCGTGTTCGTGCCGTTTGTGCTGGTGGGCGAAGTGGTCGAAGTGGAAATCAGGGAGGTGAAAAAGAATTTTGCCCGCGCCCGGCTGTTACGCGTCGTGCAACCGTCGCCGGAACGCGTCGAGCCGGCCTGCCGCTACTTCGGCGCCTGCGGCGGCTGCCAGTACCAGCACATGGCATACGCGGCGCAGTTGCGGCTCAAGCAGAAGCAAATCGCCGATTTGTTCGAGCGCGTCGGCAAATTTTCCCCCGACCTGGTCGCGCCGGTCGTTCCCTGTCCGCAACCGTTTGGTTACCGCAATCGCATCATGATTCGGAGCCAGTGGAACAAGCCGGAACAGAAATTGAACATCGGTTTCGTTCGTTGGGACGGCGGCCTGGTTGAGGACATTGAGGAATGCAAAATCGCCGAAGCAGCGCTGAACCAGGAAATCCGGCGCGTCCGCCAAAACCCGCCGCCGAAGGGCGGCCTCAAGGTCGTGTTGCGGATTCCGCCGGAGAACTGGGAGGTGCCGCCGGACTCGTTTTTCCAGAACAATTTTTTCCTGCTGCCGAAGCTGGTGGAAACCGTCCGCGAATTTTTGCGCGCGGGCGGCGCCCGGCATTTGGTGGATTTATATTGTGGCGTCGGATTTTTCAGCATTGAACTGGCGGACGCCGTTGAATCGTTTGTCGGGGTTGAATACGACCAGCGCGCCGTCCAATCGGCGCGCCGCAACGCCGCGGCCCGCCACCTCGGCAACGGCCGGTTCATGGCCGCGACCGTCGAGGACATTTTGCCGGAATTGCTGAAGCGCCTTCCACTACAAATGACCGCGGTCATTCTCGACCCGCCGCGCAAGGGCTGCCAGCCGTGGACGCTGCACTTTCTGCGCGAAACGCGGCCGGCGCAAATTATTTATGTCTCGTGCCATCCGGCCACAATGGCGCGGGACTTGAACATTTTGTGCGGCCACGGTGTCTTTGATTTAAGGCGCGTGACACCGCTGGACATGTTCCCGCAAACCCAACATGTGGAATGCGTGGCTGACGTGCGCGCCGGGCAAAGTAGTCTTGCCAAGCGGCAAAGCATGGGTTCAACTGGAGCAGCCCAATGACAACCGAAGCACGCAACGAGCCGCAAAAAAATTTTGTTCCGCGCTTTCTGCCGTGGCTGCTGGCGGTGGCAGCGCTGGCGGTTTATTGGTTCACTCTGAACGGCTGGGTGTCGCAACCCAATCTGGTCGCAGTCGCCAAAGTTTCGGGCTGGACGTGGCGGCCGGAATTGGCCAATCCGCTCCTGTTCCTGGTCACCTGTCCCTTCCGCTGGCTTCCGGCGGCGCAAATTCCTGTGGCGTTGAATGCGTTCTCCGCTGTGTGCGCCGCGGCCACGCTCGGCTTGCTCGCGCGTTCGGTTGCGCTGCTGCCGCACGACCGTACGGACGCCCAACGCCGGCGCGAACGCAGCGATTTTTCGTTTCTGACGATTGGCAGCGCGTGGCTGCCGCCGGTTCTGGCGGTGGCCGCTTGCGGCTTGCAACTGACGTTCTGGGAGCACGCGACCAGTTTCACGGGAGAAATGTTTGACCTGTTGTGGTTCGCCTTGGTGATTTGGCTGCTGCTGGAATACCGGCTGGACGAGCGGGTGGGACGTTTGTATCTGGCTGCGGCCCTCTATGGCGCGGGGATGGCGGAGAACTGGGCAATGGTGGGATTTTTGCCGGTGTTCATAACTGCGCTGATCTGGATTCGCGGGCTGAGTTTTTTCAATCTGCGCTTTCTACGGGGGATGGTGTTGTGCGGTCTGGCGGGAATGTCATTCGCCCTGCTGTTGCCGACATGCGCGGCAGTTTCCGGCAAACTGGCAGGCGCATCCTGGTGGCTGGCGCTAAAATCCAGTCTGGCGCCGCAATACAGCGTGCTGAAAGTATATTTTCTCTCTTTGATCCACCCGCAGCAATATTTTGAACTGCTGTCATTGTTATTGGCTTACCTGATGCCACTGTTGGTACTGGCGATTCGCTGGCAATCGGCCTTTGGCGACAGCAGCCGGATGGGCACGGCGCTGGCGAGTTTCATGTTTCACGCGGTGCACGTAGTCATTCTGTTCATCTGTGTCTGGCTGATGTTCGATCCGCCATTCAGCCCCCGGGAAAAAGGATTTGGGCTCACGTTCTATTATCTGATCGCGTTGTGCGTGGGTTACTACAGCGGATATTTTCTGCTGGTGTTCGGCAAAAAGGCCTTCAGCCGCTCGCAACCGCCGCCGCCGGAGTCGTTTCAATCTCTGAATCCGTTTTTGGTCGCCGGGGTGTTCGCCCTGGCGGCATTGGCCATCACGGGACTGGTGTATAAAAACGCGCCGCTGATTCGCGGTATCAACGACAACACGCTCACTCAGTACGCGTGGTTGCTGGAAGAGAATTTACCGCACCACGGAGGCTATTTGTTGTCCGATGATCCTCAACATTTGTTTCTCGTGCAGGCGGCGCTGGCGCGTGCCGGACGGATCAAGGAATATGTGCCGCTCGACACGACATCGCTGGTGGTGCCGGCGTATCACCGCTTTTTGCACCGCGAATTTCCGCAAAAGTGGCCGGAGCTGGTTTCGGCCACACAAAACAATGCGCTCAATCCATGGGGAATGGTCGGCGTTTTGAATCTGCTCTCCAAGACCAACGAGCTTTACTACTTGCACCCCAGCTTTGGCTATTACTTTGAACAATTCTATCTGGAGCCGCATGGCTCGGTTTACAAATTAAAACCGCTTCCAGAGGAGACGCTCCTGCCGCCGCCGCTGGACCAGAATCAAATCGCCGAAAATGAAGCGTTCTGGTCGCGCGTGGCAGCCCATGCGTTTCCGGCCATCGAGCAGAAAATCGCGCTATCCGATCCCGATGCGCCGAAAACCCTGGGGCAACGCCTCCTGGCACGCTTCCATATTGTGGGCGAGCAAAACCCCAATGCGGTCATCGCCGGCGCGTTTTATTCGCGTGACCTCGATTTCTGGGGTGTCCAGTTGCAACGCGCCGGCAAACTGGAACCGGCCGCCGACTGCTTTAGAACGGCGCAAGAACTCAATCCGGACAATGTCGCGGCGCAAGTCAACCTTCATTTCAATCGGGACCTGCTCGCCGGGCGCACCGTGCCGGTGGACCCATCCAAGGTCACGAGAGATCAATTCGGCAAATATCATGACTGGAATGAGGTCATCACCGCCGGCGGGCCGTTCGATGAACCGAGCTTCTGTTTTGCAAACGGCATCCTGTTGGCAAGGGATAACGGATTTCTCCGCCAGGCCGTCGCGTCATTCAACCGGGTTCGTGAACTCGATCCGGATTATCTGCCTGCCCGGTTCTACCTGGCGCAGATTTATCTTTACTCCCGCCTGCCTGACCCCGCGCTTGAAGTGCTCCATGACCCGCTTACGCAGCCCGCCAGATTCTCGCTCACGGACTCCAATTCCACCGAACTGAACGTTCTGGCCGCCGGGGCTTATTTCCAGGAAACCAATCTCGCCCGAGGCACTCGATTGCTCGAATTGGAAATCGCCCGCCACCCGGATGACAACAATTTGCTGGCCGTCACCGCGCAGGCCTTTGGGATGCGCGGCCTGTACACCAACGCGCTGGACGTTATTGACCGCAAATTAACGCTGGCGCCCGACGATCTGACCTGGCTGTACGGCAAAGGCTACGCGTGCCTGCAGCTTCACGCCTACGACGACGCCATCGCCGCCTTCACGCATGTGCTCGCCGTCCAGACGACCAACGCCGACGCGCGTTTCTACCGCGCGCAGGCTTACCTCGACACCGGCAAATTGGATGCCGCGCGCGCCGATTTTCAGCGGTTGCAGCAAACCTTCACGAACTCGTTCCCGGTGGCCAACGGCCTCGGCGAAATCGCCTGGCGCGAACACGAGACCAATGAAGCCATTCGAAATTACAAAATTTATCTGGCCAACGCGAACACCAACACCGCCGAGGCCACCAACATCATCCGGCGGCTCCGCGAACTCCAGGGCCATTCACCCTGAAACGCGCCCATGCGCGTCACCCACATCATTACCCGGCTGATTGTCGGCGGCGCGCAGGAAAACACCGTCGCCACCGTCCTCGGCCTGCGCCAAAAATCCGGTATCGCCATTGATCTGATTTCCGGTCCTACCGCCGGCCCGGAAGGTTCGCTCGAAACCGAGCTGGCCGACGCGCCCGGAATCCTCACGCGCGTCCCGGAACTGGTCCGGCCAGTTCATCCGTGGAAGGATTGGCTGGCGCTGCGCCGGCTGACGGAAATTCTCCGGCAAACCCGGCCCGACCTCGTTCACACTCACAGCGGCAAGGCCGGTATTCTCGGCCGCTTCGCCGCGAAACGCGCCGGGGTTCCGCTCGTGCTCCACACCATTCACGGCCCGTCATTCGGAAACTTTCAAAACGCATTTTCTAATTTCGCTTTTCGCGCCGCCGAAAAGCGCGCGGCCCGCGCCACGACCCATTTTGTTGTCGTCGCCGAGGCCATGAAAACCCGGTACCTCGCCGCCGGCATCGGCCGACCGGAGCAATACACGAAAATCTTCAGCGGCTTTTCGCTGGAGCCGTTTCTTGCGGCGAAAAACGACCTCGCTGTCCGCGCGCGACTGGGTTTGCAGCCGGGCGATTTTGTCGTCGGCAAAATCGCGCGACTATTCAAACTGAAGGGCCATGACGATTTATTCGCCGTCGCGCCCGAAGTCGTCCGCCGCTGTCCCCCGATTAAGTTTCTGATTGTCGGTGACGGTGAATGGCGCGGACGATTTGAACATCTCGCGAAAGCTCTCCACCTCGAACGCCATTTCATTTTCACCGGCCTCATCCCGCCTGCCGGAATACCGGCTCTGGTAGGCGTCATGGACACGTTGGTGCATCTGTCGCGGCGTGAAGGTTTGCCGCGCGCCCTGCCGCAGGCGCTCGCCGCCGGCAAACCCGTCGTCGCTTGCGATTGCGACGGTGCCGGCGAGGTTTGTCTTGATGGCCAGACTGGATTTTTAGTCCAGCCCAGTGATTTGATTGGTTTGAAAAGTCGCGTGCTCCAACTGGCCGGCGATGCCGGGCTGCGTGCAAAACTTGGCGGTTGCGGACGACAATTTGTCTGCGAACATTTCGCCGTCGAAAAAATGGTGGACGCCGTTTACCAACTTTATCTGAAACTGGCCGCAGAGCGCGGCCCGCGTTCGTGAGCTTCCCGTTTAATTATTTTCTTGCCGCGTTCGCCGGCGCGTTTTTGACCACGCTGCTCACGCTGCCGCCCTGGCGCGAATGGTGCCTGCGCGTCAATCTCGTGGATGACCCCGGCCAGCGCAAAATCCACGACGTCCCGGTCCCGCTGGCGGGCGGGTTTGCCGTGCTCACTGGCATTTTGTTGCCGCTCGCGGTGGGGGCGCTGTTTGCCATGTCCAGCGTTGAAAATCCCAGCGTGCTTCCCCCCATCGCCTACGGTTTCAGCCGCCGCGGCCTGGAACTTGCAGCCATCGCCTTCGGTGCGATCGCGATTACCCTGCTCGGTTGGCTCGACGACAAACATGAGTTGAAACCGCTGCCGAAGTTCGCCGGGCAGTTTTTGATTGCCGTGCTGGTCGCCGCTGCCTGCAAACGCATCACGCTGTTTGTGCCGAGCGTCACATTCAGTTACGCCATCACGATTCTGTGGCTGCTCACCGTGATCAACGCCTTCAACTTCATGGATAACATGAACGGCCTGTGCGCCGGGCTGGGCGCGATCGGCGCGCTGCTGTTCGCCATCATCGCCGCGATGAATGGCGAATACCTCGTGGCGCTGGTCGGGTTTTTGATGTGCGGCGCGCTGCTCGGTTTTCTGCCGTATAATTTCCCGAACGCGCGCGCGTTTCTCGGCGACGCGGGGAGCCATCTCGTCGGCTACCTGCTTGCGGTGATGGCCATCCTGCCGCATTTTTACACGAAGCAAAACGCGCGACCGCTCGCCGTGCTCTCGCCCTTGCTGGTGCTGGCGGTGCCGCTGGCGGATCTGGCCTGGGTCGTCATTTTGCGGACCGTCAACCGCAAGCCGTTCTGGATCGGTGACACCAACCATCTTTCGCACCGGCTGGTGCGCGCGGGGCTTGACCAGACCCGCGCCGTGCTCGTCATCTGGCTGATTGCGGTGGTGCTCGGCGCGCTTGCCGTGTTGTAGATCCCGTCTTTTACGATTTACGAGTTGGGCGGGAAGTTTCGCGCGTCGCGTAAATCGGCAATCGGCAATCGTAAATTTCTTTCGTGTCTTTCGTGTCTTTGGCAGTTACTTTTCCCGCATGAAACTGCTCTTCATCGGCGACATCGTAGGCCAACCCGGACGGCGCGCAGTTGCGGAACTCCTGCCTCAATTACGTGAACAACATGCGCTCGATTTCGTCATCGCCAACGGCGAAAACTCCGCCGGCGGCTCCGGCATCACCCCCAAGACCGCGGTGGAAATCTTTTCCGCCGGCGTGGATGTCATCACCAGCGGCGATCATTTGTGGGACCAGAAGGAAGTCCTGGAATTGCTCGCCGACGAAAAACGGTTTCTTCGTCCGCTGAATTATCCCCCTGGCACGCCGGGGCAGGGGAGCGGAGTGTTTGAAGTCCCAAGTCCAAAGGCTGAAGTCCACAGTCCAATTTCGGTTGGTGTTTTGAACGTGCAGGGCCGGACTTTCATGCCGCCGCTCGAAAACCCGTTTCTCCTTGCCGCCGAAGAAGTCAAGTGGCTGCGCGAGCTGACGAAAATCATCTTCGTGGATTTTCATGCCGAAGCGACCTCGGAAAAGATTGCCTTCGCGCGCTTTCTGGACGGTCAGGTGAGCGCGGTCGTGGGCACGCACACGCACGTCCAGACGGCGGACGAACAGATTTTTCCCGGCGGCACGGCGTATCTGAGCGACGCCGGATTCACCGGCCCGCACGAAAGCGTGCTGGGCCGCGAAATCGAGCCGGTTATCAAACGCTTTTTAACGAACATGCCGCAACGCTTTGAAGTGGCCAAGGAGCGCGTCCGGCTCCACGGCGCCGTGATTGAAATTGATGAGGCAACAGGGAAAGCGATACGAATTCAGCGCCTATCGGAGGCGGTGAACGGCTGACATATCCACACCAATCTGCAATTTACAACGCTCCGGTCGCGAGGTTGTGGGCGAAGGAATTTCCTGCATGAGAATAATTCGTTGGACTGAATATAGTGAACTGGCGTCATTGTTCTTTATTCAATCCATGGCCGTCGCCATTTGGATGGTGCCGTTGAGCATGGTGTTCACCGCTCACGGCCTGCGCAGTCTTGCCCCCTACGCTTTTGCCGCTTCTGCGCTCGCCACCTTCATTTCGCCGTTGATCTTTGGCGCCATGGCCGACCGCCACGCTTCGCCGGTGAAAGTCTTGCGCGGACTGTCCGTGGCCAGCGCCGCCGCCATGGCCCTCTTCGCCTGGAGTATCAAACAAGGCTGGCCGCCGGGACTGGTGCTGACGTTGGTCCAGATTTACGCGCTCTGCGCCGCCCCCACCGGAAGCATCGTCACCGCCATCACTTTTTCGCGTCTGCAAAATTCCCAGCGCGAATTCGGGCCGATTCGGGCCGGGGCAACCGCAGGCTGGATGTCCGGCTGCTGGCTCGTGAGCGCGCTGAACGCGGATGCTTCTCCGCTGGCGGGATTCACCAGCGCGGCGACCTGGCTGACACTGGCGGCGTTTACCTTTCTATTGCCCAGCGTGCCTCCACCGCAATCCACCGGGCACCCGACACTGCGGCAACGACTCGGCTGGGACGCATTTGTGCTGCTGAAAACTCACGACCATTGCGTGGTGTTCATCACCGTGGCGTTGTTCAGCATTCCCCTGGCGGCATTTTATCCGTTCACGCCGCTCCACCTGCAAGCCCTGGGATTCAAACACGTCTCCGCCTGGATGACGCTGGCACAAACGACGGAGTTCGTCGCCATGTTCGCCCTGGCCGGACTTTTTTTGCGCTGGCGGTTGAAATGGATTTTTGTCACCGGACTGGGATTCGGCGTGCTGCGCTTCGCGCTTTGTGCGCTCAACGGCAAGGGGTGGTTGCTGGCCGGCACCACCATGCACGGTTTGTCCTACACCCTGTATTTCATCACGGCCCAGATTTACATAGACGAGCGGGTGGGCGCCGAGTGGCGGGCGCGGGCGCAGGCATTGATGGCGCTGATGACCAACGGCGTGGGCAATCTCCTCGGCTATCTCAGCACCGGCTGGTGGTTCGCCGCCTGCACGCGTCCGATCGGCACGCATTGGTCATTGTTTTGGAGTGTCTTGGCGGCGACCGTAGCGGCGGTGCTGGTTTATTTTCTAAAGGCGTATCACGGAAGAGGCCCCCGGACGACCGGGCTTTGAAGTATGCGGCACCCTGCTCCGCGTTCGCTTTGCCACAGCGCAGCCAACGCGGCGCCGTTGCGGTCAACCGGGACGTTTATCGCCAGTACATCCAGTCCACGTCGGGGAAAATATTGTCGCGTGATTCAACTTCGCGCAACCACGCTGCGTCCACGTTCGCGGCGGTGAGTTGCTCGTACAGGGTGAGAAACCGGAGCAGATGGTCTTTCACGCGGCGGCGCGCGTAATCGGGACTGGTGCCCGCGCGCAGAATGAACGGCCAGTCGCTGGCTTGCGCAAGCAGCAATTCCCGCGCGGCTTGTCGCAACGCGCGCGCCGTCTGGGCGCCGGGTTTCTTGTACCGCTGCGCCAGTTTGGTCATCCGCTCCTGCGCGACGTGCAGGTGCGGATAAATCCATTCATTTTTTTCGTTCAACCAGGTGCGATAGTAACCTTCCTCGCCCCAGCTCGACGCGCTGGGGGTGACGATTTGGTTCGTCGGATGCTGCAGGAGATATCCGCTCGGCGTCACGAGCACGATGGCTTTCTGGTCGTGGAAGGCCTTGCGCGCGAAATAATCCAGGAATTCCGGCCCTTCGTACCACCAGTGCCCGAACAATTCTGCGTCATACGGCGCCACCACCAGCGGCGGGCGACCGAGGACGGCAGCCACTTTTTCCGCCTGGGCCATGCGTTGTCCTAAAAAATGTCCGGCGTGTTCCGCCGCCGCCTGCAACGCCGCGTCGCGCCGGTAGATTTCCTTGTTCGCCGACCCGCCGGTGATGCGATAGTACTTGATGCCCGTGAAACCGCGCGTTTCCGGCGACGGCAAGTGCGGTTTCACGTAATCGAAATCAAGGTCGAAGCCGATGTCGCGGTAAAAATCGCGGTAGCGTGCATCGCCCGGATAACCTTCCTGCCGGCTCCACACCTGCCGCGAGGAATCCAGGTCGCGGCCAAAAGCGGCGAGGCCATTGGGCGTGAAGATGGGCGCGAACGTGCCGTAACGGGGACGCGGTTTGGCGTAAAGCAAACCGTGCGAGTCGAGAATGAACCAGCGGATGTTTGCCTCCTGCAAATATTTTTCGACCGCTTCCACGTAGGCGCATTCCGGCAGCCAGATGCCGCGCGGGTCGCGGCCAAAACAGCTGTGATAGTGATCGCGCGCCGTCAAAATTTGCGCGCGGAGGGACGGCGGATGATTTGCCAGTAACGGCAGCAGTGCGTGCGTGGCCGCGGTGGTGATGATTTCCAGCCGGCCCTCGTCCTGAAACTGGCGGAACGCGCCGACGAGGTCGCGCTTGAAAAAACGCCAGGTTTCGCGAACCGACGTGAATCGTTGATGATACATCCATGCCAGTTCGCGGAAGACGCGGTCCCAGTGCGTGCGGTGTATTTCCTTTTCGGCCAGTTCGATGAGGGCGTTCAGATGCCGTTCGTAGCGGTTGCGCAGCAACGGGTCGCGCAGCATGGCGCACAACGGTGGCGAGAGCGACAACGTCAGGGGCGCGTCCACGCCATCGCGCCGCCAGCCTTCCATGATTTGAAGCAGCGGAATATAGGCTTCGGTGACCGCTTCAAACAGCCAGCTTTCCTCCAGGAATTTTTCATGTTCCGGATGGCGTACAAACGGCAGGTGCGCGTGCAGCACGAGGGATAAATAACCTTGCATGACCCTGGAAAATTATTCGTCGAGCTTTTCTGAAAGCCATTCCGCGACGGCCTTGGACCGGGCCAGCATAGCGATGCCAACCACCAACGGAACGGTCAACAATGCGCAATGAACCATTCCCACGGGAAGGTGATGAACCAGATTTCCAGCCACATACAAACTCACTTCGAGGAGGCTCACGCCAATGACCGCCACGGCGACGAAGCGAACCAGCATCAAGGCTCCTCGTTGCGACGCGTCCATGTGAATCAAACGTTTTCCGGCGACGGCGGTTTCAGCGCCGGGTCTTGCGGGTGCGCGCCAACGTCGCCGCGGTATTCGGTGGTGCGGCTGAACTTCAAATCCGCCGCGCGCGCCTCCGTGCCGTCGGCGGAAACGGCCACGGCGGGCAGTTCGTATTTGCCGTCGGGCAACGCAAAACGAAAACTGAACGAGCCGTCGGGGCGCAATTTGATTTCGCGGCCGTCGAGCGTGACTTTGGCCGTCGGC
>Ga0335081_10004564_pt1 | contig 21818 bp, 26 predicted proteins | sample Lox_Sample_35_FD_206713 | JGI IMG/M metagenome (GOLD analysis project Ga0335081, IMG submission 206713) | Soil microbial communities from Loxahatchee National Wildlife Refuge, Florida, United States - Lox_Sample_3.5 | ecosystem: Environmental > Terrestrial > Soil > Wetlands | place: USA... | reverse complement strand
ACGTGATCCGGGCCGAGCTGGCCACAGTCGGCGTCGAGCTCCGAGATGACGCGTACCTGTTCTCCAACGACCCGGCCCACTCCCGGCCGTGGAATCCGGACTGGGCTACGCACAAGGTCGCCGAGGCCGCCGAAGCGGCCGGGGTGAGTCTCGACATCAAGGGTGGTCGGCATTACACCGCCAGCCAGCTCCTGGCCGGTGGTTTCGACCTGCGCAACACCGCCGCGCGCCTCGGCCACAGCGGCGGCGGCGCCACCACGCTGCGGCACTACGCCGACCCGGTTCCCGAGGTCGACCGGCGGGCCGCGGCCTACCTCGCGCAGCTGACCGCCAGATCTACGCCGCCGGCACCTCCGTCTTGACCTAGCCCGGGCCGGGCGGCGGCCCGTCCGGCCAGTTCGGCGTCGATGGCGGCCACGCGGGCTCGGATCGGCGCGCGGACCGGGGAGCCGGGCCGGGCCAGGGCCAGGCTCGCGGCCAGCTCGCGCCGGGCAGCCTCCAGCTCGGCGGCGGTCAGCGTGGTCACGTCGTGCTCACGCATCAGCGGCGGCGATCCTGGCCCGGTCGTCCTGCTCGGCGATCACGCCGTCGAGGGCGGTTTGCATGTCGCTGCGGATCGGGGGGACGGGATCCTGCTTGCCCAGGAACGCGATGGCGTTCTCCAGCCGGCGGCGGTAGTACGCCAGTTCGTATGTGGTCAGGGCGTGGAGGGGGTGTTCCGGCTGGTCTACGGTGGGGGTCTGCGGGGTGGCTTCGGTGGCTGGCATCGGCTGGCGGTCCCTCGTGCGCGGGTGGGCGGGCGTCTTCTGGCTTCCTAACGTGTCAGCCCGGGAGCACAATTAGCTATGTGGCGCAACCGAGAGACACCATCCGCCACCTCCCCTAGCCGCGATGCCACAGGAAGGCACTGACGTCATGGCCAATGACCGTGATGCCCGGGGCGACCTGGGCGTGTGGCTGGGTGAGGAGCTGCGCTGCGCGCGGCTGGCCGCCGGCTATACGAGTCAGGATCAGTTCGCGCGTGAGCTGGGCTTCGACCGGACCGTGATCGTCAAGGCCGAGACCGGGGCACGCCCGCCATCGGAAGACATGGCGGGCCGGATCGCGGAGATGTTCCCCGACCTGTGCAACGGGCTGTACGTGCGGCTCGCGGGGATCGCGCGGAGGTCGAACGGGCCTATCCCGGGCTGGTTCGCGGACTGGGTGGAGATCGAGGCGAGGGCGACCAGCTTGCGCTGGTGGGAACCGCTGCTGATCCCCGGGCTGCTTCAGACCGAGGACTATGCGCGGGCGGTTCTGTCGACCTGGCGCCGGGATACTCCGGACGAGGTAGAGGCCAAGGTCGCCATCAGGCTCGGCCGTCAGTCGGTCCTGGCCAGCGCGGACTTCCGGGTGCTGCTGGATGAGCCGGTGCTGCATCGTCGTATTGGCGCGCCAGAGGTCATGGCCATGCAGCTTGAGCACCTGCTGACCATGGGGGCGCGGCCGAACATCACGATCCAGGTGATACCGGGCGCGGCGAGTGCCTACGCCGGTCTGACGGGGGCGTTCGCGGTTGCCGAGGTACCGGGCGAGTCTCCTACGGCGTACCTGGAGACAGGCGTCCAGGGCATCACCGTCCGGGATCCTACGCTGGTAGCCAGTGCGGCGCGCATGTTCGATGATTTGAGAGATGAAGCGCTATCTCGCTCCAGCTCCTTGGAGCTGATAGCGGAGGTGGAGAAACTATGAACGGATCAGATGGCCTCCGCTGGCGTAAGAGTACGTTCAGCGGCGCCAACGGCGGTGGTTGTGTCGAAGTGGCCGACCACGACGGCATGATCGTGGTGCGGGACACCAAGGACCGCGGCCAGGGGCCGGTCCACCGGTACACCCCGGACGAGTGGCGCGCGTTCATCGCTGGCGTGCGCAACGGCGAGTTCGGCCTAGACGAGTCGGGCCGCCTGCCGTAGGAAGCGGTCCGTATTCGTTCAGTGCATTAGGGGCACTCTGCTTCGAGAGTGCCCTTTCCGGCATTCCCGGGGCAGCGCAGCGGTCCCGGCCCTATGCGCGGCCGGACAGGCGACACATGCCGTAGAGCACGGTCGCCGCCGGGCTAGCCGAGGAGGTGCGTTCCGGTGGGCCCGGTGACCTGCTGGAGCATGGTCTGGCCGAGCTGCTGGATCTGGGCTGGGAGGGGAACGTAGCCGTTGGCGGCGGCGGAGGCCTGGCCGTCGTGGGTGAGCCAGTCGAGCATGGTGACCAGGGCCTGGCCGGTGGCCTGGGTTTTCTGGCGGGTGTAGACCAGCGCCCAGCTGTACCCGCTGATCGGGTAGCTGACGGCGCCAGGCTCGTTGACGATCGAGAAGTCGGCGGCGGTGATGCCGGGTTTCTGGGCAGCGTCGGCCGCGACGGACTGGGCGGACGGGATGACGTAGTTCCCGGCCTGGTTGCGGATGGCGGCGAATGGCAGCGTCAGGCCCTGGGAGTAGGCCTGCTCGACGTAGCCGATGGAGAACGGGGTGCGGTTGACCGCTGCGGCTACCCCGCCGTTGCCTTCGGCGCCTTCCCCGGTCGGCCAGGGGAGCGTCTTGCCGGTGCCGACCTTAGAAGCCCAGCCCGGGTCGACGCTGGACAGGTAGTTGCTGAAGATGTACGTGGTGCCGCTGCCGTCGGAGCGGTGCACGACATTGATCCGCGCCGGCGGAAGGGACACGCCCGCGTTGAGCGCGGCGATGGCCGGGTCGTTCCAGCGGGTGTCCTGCCCGCGGAAGATCGCCGCGAGAACCGAGCCGGTCAGGTGCAGCCGGGCACCCGCCGGGAGAGACAGGTTGTAGACCACGCCTTCGCCGCCGAGGGCGACGGGCACCTGCGTGATCGGTCCGCCTTTGGCGGCGGCCTGCTCGCTGGCGGTCATCGGCACGTCGGAGGCGCCGAAGGCGACGCGTTGGGCGCTGAACGCGGCGATGCCTGCGCTGCTGCCAACGGCGGAGTAGCCGATGGTCACGCCGGGGTGCTGCTGCTGGTAGCGGGCAAAGGCGGCGGCGAAGAACGGCGCGTCGAATGTCGACCCGGCGCCGGAAAGGGTGGGTTTATGGCCGGCAGGGCCGATGCTGGCTACGGCCGATGCCGAGTTAGGTGTGCTGGTCGCGCTGGAGCAGGCACCGAGGGCAAGGACGATGATCGCCGCGGTGGCGGCCCAGATGGCGGAGCGGGCTGGAGAGTGGCCTGACATGGCTGCTCCTTTGAGGAAAACGGAGCGGGTTAGCGCTGCTGGAGGGCCCGGGTCCAGGCCTGGGCACCCGCCTGGACCGCATCCCACGGGCTGCCCAGCGGCGGGGTGTAGGACAGGTCCAGGTCGCTGACCGCATCGACGGTCATGTTGTTGAAGATCGCGGCGGCGGCGATGTCGACGCGCTTGGCGATTTCGGCCTTCTTGTGCCCGAACAGCTGCATGCCTAGCAACCGCCCGGTGGCCCGGTCGCCAGTGACCCGCATGGTGATGCGATGGCTGCCGGGGTAGTAGGCCTTGTGGTCGTCGGCTTGGGTCTCGACGGTAACCGGGTCGAACCCGGCCGGGGCGGCCTCGTGGTCCCGCAGCCCGGTGCGGGCGGCAGCCTGGTCGAAGATCTTCACGACCTGGGTGCCCAGGCTCCCCGCGAACTCCCGGTTCCCGCCGAGAGCGTTTTCCCCGGCGACCCGGCCCTGCTTGTGCGCGGTCGTGCCCAGCGGCAGGTAGGTCACCCCGAGCAGCCGGTGATGGGTAATCACGCAGTCCCCGGCCGCATAGACGTCAGGCAGGTTGGTGCGCATCCAGGGGTCGACCGCGATCGCGCCCTTGGCGCCCAGCTCGGCCCCGGCCTCGGCGGCCAGGGCAGTCTCGGGCCGCACCCCCACAACCACCAGCACCATGTCGGCCGTGCGGGTCACCGCGGCGCCGTCAGCCGCGGTGGCCGCTACCTCCAGCCGCCCGGGCTGGCCGGGCCGGGTCTTGCCGATGGCCTGGACGGTGGTGCCGGTCAGGACCTCCACGCCGCGGGCGGCCAGTTCGCCGTGGACCAGCGTGCCTAGCTCCGGGTCGACGGTGGGCAGCACCTCGGGCAGCTGCTCCATCTGCGTCACCCGCAGGCCGCGGACGGTCAGCGCGTCGGCCATTTCCAGGCCGATGTACCCGGCGCCGACGATCACCGCTGTCGCGGGCGCGGCCTGGTCCAGGGTGCGCATGACGGCGAAGGTGTCGCCCATCGAGTGCAGCAGGTGCACCCCGTCATCCGGGCCCAGGGCACTGGGCCCGGCCAGGCCGCCGATGCGGGGCCGGACCGGGACGGCGCCGGTGCCGACGATGAGCTTGTCGTAGCTGAGCACATCTTCGCCCTGGCCGGGCGAGGTGACCGTGAGCTTGCGGCCGGGCACGTCAATCCGGCGGGCGGTGGTGTCCAGCCGCAGCGCCATCCCGGTTGCCTCCAGGTCGGCGACGGTGCGGTGGGCCAGGTTCCGCCAGTGGGTGACCTCGCCGGAGACGTAGTAGGGGATGCCGCAGATGGAGAAGTTCGGGTAGGCGTCCTCTAGCACCACCGTGACATCGGCGGAAGGGTCGAGTTCGCGGGCCCGCAGGGCGGCGCTGATCCCGGCGTCGCTGCCGCCGATCATGACCAGGTGCATGTCAGGGCTCCCTCTGATTGTCTGATCACGGAGACTGGGCCGAGCCGGACGGCCGGTCCGCGGACGGCACCGTGCCGTCATATCCAGCTCGGGTGGCCGCGCGCTCTGCGCTGTGGGGGACGATGATCTCGGCGGCGTCGGCGGGCGTGATGGCGGGGTACAGCGCCTTGATCACGCCGACGGCGACGATGCCGCCGAGGATCTGCGCGGCGATGAAGCTCGGCCCCGACGACGGCGCGATGCCCGCGAACGTATTGGAGAACATCCGGCCGACGGTGATGGCGGGGTTGGCGAAGCTGGTGGAGGAGGTGAACCAGTACGCCGCGCCGATATACGCGCCCACCGCCGCCGGGGCGGACCCGGCCCGGCCGGACCGGGCCAGCGCGAAGATCACCAGCAGCAGCCCGAGGGTGGCGATGATCTCGGACAGGAAGTGCGCGGGGGAGGCCCGGTGCTTGGCCGAGATGGTGACCGCGGGCAGCGCGAACATCAGGTTCGCCAGCACCGCCCCGCCGATGCACCCGGCCACCTGGACCGGCAGGTACGCTGCGGCGTCGCGCCAGGATAGCCCGCCGAAGAAGGCGTCGGCGAACGACACGACCGGGTTGAAGTGGCCGCCGGAGACCGGGCCGAACATCAAGATGATCGCGTACAGCCCGACGGCGGTCGCCGCCGCGTTCTCCAGCAACTCCAGCCCGGTCTGGCCCGGCGACAGCCGCTGCGCGGCGATGCCGGAGCCGATGACCACTGCGGCCAGGAACGCGCTGCCGAGGAATTCGGCTAGCAGTCGCCGCCACAGCAGGATGGGCCCGGTGGTCACGCGGTCATCTTGACAGAGGACGGTAGCTCAGTCAATATTGAGTCAATGAATGGCGAGGAAACTTCTGAGCTGGAGCATCGTGCGATCTTGCACGCTGCGCTGGCTGACCCGGCCCGGCTGCGGATCACCGACACGCTGCTTATGGGGGACGCGTCCCCCTCCGAGCTGGCGGCCATGCTGGCCATGCCGTCCAACTTGCTGGCGCACCACGTGCACGTGCTGGAACAGGCCGGGATCATCACCCGTCGCCGTTCTGAGGGCGACCGCCGCCGCACCTACCTGCAGCTGATCCCCGGCGCCCTGGACTCACTCGCCCCGCCGCCAGCCCGCGCGGCGGTGCGGGTGCTGTTCGTGTGCACCGCCAACTCCGCGCGTTCGCACCTGGCTGCCGCGCTGTGGCGCCAGGCCAGCAACGTCCCGGCGATATCAGCCGGAACGCACCCGGCCGAGGCGATCGACCCCGGTGCCATCGCCGCCGCCGGCCGCCACAGCCTGCCGCTACCCCGGCTGCGCCCCCGCCACATCAGCGACGTCCGGCACCAGGGCGATCTCATTGTCACGGTCTGCGACCTGGCCCATGAAGAACTGGTGGAAGCAACAGCGGTGCACTGGTCCATCCCAGACCCAGTGCCCACCGGCGACCCGGGCAGCTTCGACGCGGCCCTGGCCCAGCTCGCCGATCGCGTCCGGCGCCTGGCACCACGCCTGGCGGCCATCTCCTGACCTCCCGGTGTGCACGGGCTGGCCCGCATGCTGAACGCTCCGTCCGGGCTGGTCGGATAATGGCTCGAGTGCGCTGATGCCCGGGCGCGGCCGCCCCTGGTGCCGATCTCGGTGCTCGGCCTGCTCACGATCATCGGCTATGGCGTGTGCTACTACGCCTACGGCGTGCTGATCGGGCCGATCAGGACCGATACGGGCTGGCCGGACGCGGCGCTCGGCGCGATCTTCAGCACGGCGCTGGTCATTTCCGGGGCCGGGGGGATCGTTGCGGGCCGGGTCCTGGACCGCGCCGGCCCGCGGCCCGGTTTCCTGGTCGTGGGTACCGCCGGGGCCGGCGCGATGCTCGCCGCCTCGGCGCAAGGAGCGCTGCTTCCGTTCGCCGTCGCCTACGCGGGCGGCTGCGGACTGGTCGGAGCGCTCGGTTTCTACCACATCACGCAGGCCGTCGCCGCCCGCACCGCGCCCGCGGCGCCCGCGCGGGCCATCATCTGGGTGACGCTGTTCGGCGCCTTGTCCAGCCCCGTCTACCTCCCGCTGACCGCGTGGCTCGCCGGCTCAGCCGGGTGGCGGGCCGCGATCCGCATCGAGGCCGGCACGGTCGCGGTCGCGTTCGTGCTCGCCGCCGTCCTGATCAAGAACCCCGGCGTCTCCCGCCCCGGCCCGTCGGGCGGGCGCCCGCCCGGCGGGCTCCGTGCCGCCTGGCGGAGCCCGCGGGTCCGGGCGTGGCTGGCCGCCACCGTGATGGGCGGGGCAGCGGTGAACGCGCTGATCGTCTACCAGGTCCCGGTCACCACCCGGGCCGGGCTGCCGCTCGGCATCGCGGCGGCCGTCGCCGGGTTCCGCGGCCTGGCCCAGCTAGCCGGGCGGCTGCCGCTCACCGCCCTGACCGGCAAGCTCGGTGCCCGCGCCACCCTGGTCCTGGCCTACGCCCTGGCCGCGGCGGTCACGCTGCTGCTATTCGCGGGCGGCGCGCTGGCGCCGGTACTGGTGCTGAGCCTGCTCGCGGGCGCCGCGATCGGCGCGGTCTACACGCTGCAGGGCGTCTACGCCTACGAGCTCATCGATCCTCGTCACCTGGGCACGCTGCTCGGCCTCGCCCAGGGTGTCTTCGCCGCGGGCGGCGCCCTTGGCCCCCTCACAGCCGGCGCCCTGCTGGGCGCCACCGGCTCCTACATCCCCGCGATCACGATCATCAGCGCCGGATTCGCCGCAGCCGCCGGCCTGCTCCTGCTCGGCCCGGCGCCCGGCCAGGCCAAGGCCAGCGACTCCGCCGCCGGACTGAACCGCAGGTGAACGCGTAGCCTGTGCTGAGCTCAGCCTCCGCGCGGGTTATCTCATGCCGCGCCTGGCCCTGAGCAGTCAGCCCCCTGCTGTCGGTGACTTCCTCGCGCGAAAGATCGCGCGGGTGATGAGGGGGGCGGCGACGGCGGCGGGCAGGATCCAGAAGGCCAGGGTGGGCAGCCGGTCCCATAGCGGCAGGTGCGGGCCGTTGTCGACGTAGAACGCGGTGAGCATGGCGGTGTAGGCGATGCCCATCCCGGCGATGTGCCCGGTGTCGCCGGGCCGGTGACGGCGGCGGTGCAGGTACCCGGCCGTGGCGGCGGCGAACGCCACCGCGCCGAGGACCAACAGGTACCAGTCCTGAGCCCAGCGCATCGCAGCCAGCGCGGTGGCGGTGGCGAACACGGCGGTGATGGCCCGGTAGTACCAGCGGCCGGCCCGGATGTGCCGGGGGCTGCCCTTGCGGGCCACGGCGGCGGCCGCGCCGGTGATGACGGCGGTCAGCCCGGCGATGACGTGGACGGCGAGGAAGGCCAGGAACGCGGGGGCGGTGGAGCCCACCTCATCGCCCAGGATGCGGCTGGCGATGACCATCGGCGGCTCCCTTCTCAGGTGCCCGATTCCTATAAGTAGCATTACTACATATAGGGATTACCTTATCGGGTGTATTGCCTGGAGGGAAGAGTTAAAGTAGCGTTACTACGTATGCGGGCGGAGGAGCTGAAGGGGCACCTGGACGCGCTGCTGCTGGCTGCGCTGGAAGGCGGCCCGCGGCACGGATACGCGGTGATCGAGGCGCTGCGGCAGGATACCGGCGGACGGCTGGACCTGCCGACCGGGACCATCTACCCGGCGCTGCGGCGGCTGGAGCAGGCCGGGCTGATCACCGGGTCATGGTCCGTGGTAGTCGGAAGGCGGCGGCGATGCTACCGGCTCACCGAGGCGGGCCAGCAGGCGCTGGCGGGCCGGCGGACGGCGTGGCGGGAGTTCGCGGCCACGGTCAGCGCGGTGCTGGAGGGCGTGCCATGCCCGGACCTGGCCTGATCGCCGCCTATCTCGACGCGCTGGCCAGGCAGCTGCCCGGCCCGGTGGTGGAGGAGCTGGCCGACGGGCTGGAGGAGACCTACCGGCGGCACCTGGGCCTGGGCCTGCTCCCGGACGCGGCCGCGCAGGTCGCCGTGGCCGAGTTCGGCGCCCCGGAGCTGATCGCGGCAGAGTTCGCCCGCGTGCACCCGGCCCGCCGGGCCGCCCGCAGGCTGCTGGCCGCCGGGCCGGTGGTCGGGTTGTGCTGGGCGGTCGCGCTGATCGCGAGCCGTGCGTGGACCTGGCCGGTCCCGGCGGCGGCCGGCATCCTGCCCGGCCTGGCGCTGGTGGCGGTGGTGGCGCTGCTGGCGTTCGCTGCGCGCAGTACCCGGTACCGGCCAATCGGCTGGGCGGGCGCAGCCGGGTGCATCGGCACGGCCGTGCTGGATGCCTTCATGATCATCGGCGTGCTGGCCGCTGATCCTGCGGCCAGGTGGGCCGTGGCCGTGGCCATAACCGCCAGCGCGGCCCGCCTGGCACTCAACGCGCGTGTCGTGCAAGCAGTCCTGGCGAACGGGTAACACGGCCGGGCTGCGGCGTTCGATGAGGATGACGTCGCGCCAGCGGCCGTGGTGCTGGCCGATGCGTTCCCGGGTGCCGACGACGCGGAACCCGGCGGCCCGGTGCAGGGCCAGGCTGGCCGTGTTCTCGGGGAAGATGCCGGACTGGATGGTCCAGATCCCGGCGGCCTCGGTCGAGGCGATCAGCGCCTCCAGAAGCCGGCGGCCGATGCCGCGGCCGCGGGCGTCGGGGTGGACGTAGACGGAATGCTCCACCACCCCGGCGTAGACGCAGCGGCCGGACACGGCCGAGGCGGCCACCCACCCGGCGACCCGGCCACCGCTGGTGGCAACGTACCGGTGGGCGGGCAGCCGGGCCGCGGTGAAGGCCGCCCAGCCCGGCGCCGAGGTTTCGAACGTGGCGTGGCCCTCCTCGATCCCGGCCTGGTAGATCGCCAGCACGGCGCCGGCGTGGCCGCCGGCCATCGGCTCGATCCGCACGCCCGCGCGCGGGACGGGCACGGCTAGGGCTTGACCGCGCGGATGATCGCCGAGTGCACGCCGTCGCCGGCCTGCTGGGCCGGGGTGATGCTGATGCCGGTGAACCCGGCCCGGGCCAGCCCGTCGCGGTACTCGGTGAAGGACGGTGCCCCGGCGATGCAGCCGGCCTGGGCGCCGCGCTCAAGGCGCTCGGTTTCGGTGAGGTGGTCCTCGGCGAGGATGTCGGCGATGCCGAGGCGGCCGCCGGGCCGCAGCACGCGGAAGCTCTCGGCGAAGACGGCAGGCCGGTCGGTGGAGAGGTTGATCACGCAGTTGGAGATGATCACGTCCACCGAACGGTCCGGCAGCGGGATCGCCTCGATCTGCCCGCGCAGGAACTCCACGTTGCCCGCCCCGGCGGCGCGGGCGCTGGCCCGGGCCAGCGCCAGCATCTCGGCGGTCATGTCCAGCCCGTACGCCTTCCCCGAAGGACCGACCCGGCGGGCCGACAGCAGCACGTCAATACCGCCGCCCGACCCCAGGTCCAGCACCGTCTCACCCGGCCGCAGGTCCGCCACCGCGACCGGGTTGCCGCAGCCCAGGCTGGCCCGCACCGCGGCCTCGGGCAGACCGCCGGCATCTGGGTACACGGCCGCACAGCCCCCCGGGGCGTCCGGGTCGCCGTCGGTGATCGCCTCGCCGGCCCGGGCGGCGCGGGCCAGGCCGGCGTACCGGGCGGCGACCGCCTCCCGGATCACGTCACGGTCAGCAGGAGCCATGGTCATCCTCCGGGCGCATCAGCGGACAGGACGGGTGAGGGCTTGCCCATCACCAGGTCGGCGGCGGTGGGGAAGCAGGTCACGCAGGCGTCGTTGATTCGGTACAGCCGCGAGGTCCCGCGATCCTCCGCCAGCACGAACCGGACCCCGGCCAGCAGCCGCAGGTGCTCCGACACCGTCGACTGGCCCACCGGTACCGCCGAGACGATCTCCTTGACGGTCAGCGGCCGCCCGGCCCGGGCCAGCAGCGAGACGATCTGCACCCGGGTCCCATCGGCCAGCGCCCGGAACCACGCCGCGTACGTCTGCGCGGTCTGCCGGTCCAGCGGCTGCACCTCATTCATCGTTCATCGACGATAAACGATGAACAGCCAGGAATGGAAGCCGATACCGAGCAGCGGTTACTGCGGCGGGCAGCCGATCAGCGCTCCCAGGCCGGCCAGCGCCTGCAGCCGGATGCGGTAGTAGACCCAGACACCGCGCTTGTCCCGGTCCACCAGCCCGGCCTCGTACAGCACCTTCATGTGATGGCTGATCGTCGGCTGGGACAGCTCGAACGCCTCGTTCAGGTCGCAGATGCACGCCTCCCCGCCGTCATGCGAGGCAACCAGGGACAGCAGCCGCAACCGGACCGGGTCCGCCAGCGCCTTCAGCAGCGGCGCCACCTGCTCGGCCTGCTCCATGCTCAGCGGCTGCGCGGTCAGCGGCGCGCAGCAGGCGGCCGTCTCGGCCGGGGTGATCACCGTCAAAGGAATAGGCACACATTTATATTGACATGTGTCGATGTCTATGGCAAGCTCGGCATGAGTAAGAGATAGATAGATATCGATATCTTAGGAGGTCGTCATGTCCCGGGTGCAGCTCGCGCTGAACGTCAACGACATCGACGAGGCCGTCAGCTTCTACACCGCCCTGTTCGGCACCGAGCCGGCCAAGCGCAAGCCCGGCTACGCCAACTTCGCCATCGACCAGCCGCCGCTCAAGCTCGTCCTGCTGGAGAACCCCGGCCAGGGCGGCACCCTGAACCACCTCGGCGTCGAAGTCGACAGCGCCGACACGGTCGACGCCGAGCAGGCCCGGCTCGCCCAGGCCGGCCTGGCCGCCGTGGACGAGCGGGACACCACCTGCTGCTACGCCCGGCAGGACAAGTTCTGGGTCACCGGCGCCCCCGGCGGCGAACGCTGGGAGATCTACACCGTCCTGGCCGACAGCCCCACCTTCTGGGGCCAGGACGACGAACAGCGCTGGGATGCCGTCCAGGCCGAACTCGACGCCCCTGCTGGCCAGCTCACTCAGTGCTGCGGCGGATCACAGGCACAAGGTAACGAGGAGGCCGCCTCCTCCGGAGTCTGCTGCGGGTAGGAGATCGCCATGCCAGGAGCGAGCGAGCAGACCAGTCAGGTCAAGGTCCTCAATGTCAACTGGACCGCCGGAGCGGACGGTGAGGACGGCCGGTTCGAGGTGATGATCGTGACCGCGGACGGGGAAAAACACACCTTCGCGCCCAGCCCAGCCTCGCTGACCGCGTTGCTGGCTCTGGCCAAGACCGACGTCATCCTGCTGTGGGACCCTGCCGTCCGGACCCTGATCGCCGCCAACATCGTCGGAACCTGGATCGCCCCGACCGGGCTTACCCGGGTCGAGGTCACCACGCCCGGCAGCTAAGCGGGCTGTACTGCAGGCCAGACCGATGCTGAAGGCGGGCAGCCAACCATGGTAGGCCGCTGTGCGGACTTGTCACCAGGAACGGCGGAGCATGACGCACTGCGGTATGCATGCCCGGGTGATGCTGTCGATGCGGCGCATGGTGCCAGGGAGCCAGCGGTCGTAGAACTCCAGGGCGCGGCCCAGGTCAGGACGGCTGCCACCGTAGGCGTGGCGCCAGGCAGCAGCCAGGGTGGACAGTTCCCAGACGGCGTGGATGTGGCCAGTCCAGCAGTCCCGCAGCTCGTACCCGCCGTAATGCTGGCGGAGCACGGTATCGGCCCACTGCCGCAACCCGGCCAGCTGTGCCGTGTAAGCCTGACGGTCCAGGCCGATCCAGAACGGGGCGGCGGGACCGCGGGGCGCGGCCGCGTCCAGGGCCTCCGCGACGGTCTGGGCGAGGTCCTCGAACCGGGCGGCCAGGTCCAGGTCGCCGCCGAGCCCGGCGCGGTCGAGGCGCTGATTGAGCAGCGTGACCTGGCCGCGCAGGGCGGCGACCTGTGCGGCCAGGGCGGCCAGGCTCTCGCCGAGGGCTTGCGCGGAAGGTTCAGCCTGCGGCCTGGTCATCGTTCTCCTCGGCCGGGCTGCGGGCGACGGCCAGGCCGCTGAGCTTGCGCAGTTCCCCGGCGATGTAGGTGCGCCCGGAACCAGCCTGCAGGCCTGCCAGCGGTGCGAGCTCGGCGGCGACCCGCCCGGCAGCGGACCGGTTCCCGTACTCGGGGTGAGCCCGGTACAAGGACAGGAAGGCGGCCTTCTTGGTGCCGAACCCGATTCCCGGCTGACCGGCGCCCTGGTCCCCGTCCCGGTCGTCGGCCCTACCCCCGGGCACCCCGCCGACCGGGGTGGCGTCGAGCACCATCAGGCGCAAGCCCCGCAGCGTCGAGGCCGGAGCCAGCACGATCCGCAGCAGGTACAAGGCCACCACGGCCGCCAGGTGCAGCCCGGCCACGGCGGCGCGGCCCAGCGGAGCCCAGGCCGATTCCGCATCCAGCGGCAGGACATGCTGGCGGATGACGGCGATCACCCGGTCGGTGAGGACCGCCAGGAACACCGGCGCCGCCACGTAGGCGGCCACGGACCGCCCGCTGGCCGGGTCGGCGGCCGCGAGGTTCATGCCCGCCGAGGCGCCCGCGCAGATCATGATCAATACCCGGATACTGCCGGACGGCTTGCCCGCCCGTGCGAGCCCGATGCCCAAGGCGGACAAGATGACCATGCCCGCATCCAGCATCGCCGCCTCGATCAGTGACGCGGCAAGGTCATCCTTCTGGGCCAGGATGAACTCGTACTGGGCGTCGAAGCTGACGTACATCAGCCCCGCGCCCAGCAGCACCAGCAGCCAGGTCGCGAACGCGATGACCCGGCTCCCCGGGGCCCGGCCACCCCCGGCCAGCCAGCGGGTGCCGGTCATGACCCGGCCTCAGGTTCGCCGTCCAGGGGGCGGAGCTCGGAGGCGACCCGGAAGCACACCGGATACACGGTTTCGCTCTCATATTGGCTGGCCAGTTCCGGGGCCTGGACGCAGATCTCTCGCTCATTCTGGCCGCAGATGCTGGCCACCCAGCCGGGCAGCCACGGCCACGCGGCCCGGTCTCCGCGCTCTTGCTTCGTGGTCAGTGGATACCTGACCTCAACCCAGGAGTCCTCAGGGAAGCTCATAACCGTGCCTCCGGGTCGCCCGAGACGAAGTCCGGGCCGGGGTGAGGGCTGACCCGGCCGGGTTCGGTGCCGGTTCCGGTGCGTACGATCCGGGCCACCGTCGTGCGGGACAGGCCGAACGACCGGCCGACCGCCTCCACCGTGTACCCGGCTGCGACCGCGGCCGAGATCGCCCCGTCCCGATTCCGCCGCGATGCGCGCACCCAGCGAGATTGCAGCGTACGACGCTCCCGTCCGGTCAGCCCGCCCCAGATGCCATGGCTGATCCGATTGCTGATCGCGTACTCCAGGCACGGCTGCCGGACCGGGCACGCCGCGCAGACCTGCCGGGCAAGCCCGGCGGACTCACCCCGGCCGGGGAAGAACACCTCCAGGTTGGAGCCGCGGCACGCAGCCAGCTCCCGCCAGAGCGCAGCAAAACGCGCCGGAGCAGCCAGGCTGCGGTGCCGCGGCAGGCGGCCCGTCACCGTGCGGGCGCGGTGACCCGCGCCCGCCATTGAGCAGCGAAGACAGCCAGGTCGGCCACCTCCAGGCCGCTCGCCGCGAACTCCTCAGCAAACCGCCGCGGGTAGCGGCGGGTCGTTTTCCGGGTGCCCTGGCACACCACGGTGTGCGGCAGCACCCCGGCGACCGCAAGCCGCCGCACCGTCTCCCGGGAGACGCCCAGCCGCCGGGCGAGTTGCGCGGCGGTCAGGAAGTCCGCTGGTTCCTCCGTTTCCGTTTCCGGCGGCGGGGGCCGTCGTGGCGGCGGGATGAGCGCCGCGGCCAGGGCCCCGGCCACTGCCTCCAGCAGCTCGGGCGGGACTGGCGGGTCTGTGTTGTGCTGGTTGTTTACCGTGTTAGGTTGCATGGCAGGGGTTCCTGTCGCAGGGGCCTTGCCCCCTGGGTGATCTTGGCGGATGGTCCAGGGGGCCTTATTTATGCCCGGATTTGCCCGGGCAGATTGTCACGGCGATGGTACGCCAATCCGCCTTAGCACATCGGGCACGAAGGCGGCGGCGGACTTTCCTAGGCCCTTCGCTGTGCCCGTAGATCGCCGCTGATCTGCGAGCGCCGATCTTCGGCGTGAGCGGGAGCCGGGAGCCGGCTTGCCGCGCATGCAGGGCCGTTGCCCCTTGGTATAGCGTCGACCGGGACACGCTGACCAGGCTTGGCCACGACGGCCAGCTGGCCGGTGCGTCGGCGTAGCGGCGCCCAAAGTTCGCACATAAAAGTGCGGTCGGTCTTCTGCGGCCGGGCGGAGTCGGTCATAGCACAGCAGGTAGCGGTCGCAGGCCCGCGAATCCCGTAGGGCTGTGTCGGCCGGCCAATCGGGCTTGCTGTCCAGGTGCCGTTCGAGGACCAGCGCGGGCACGGCGGCGTCGGCGGCGAGGTTGCCGATCATGTGATCCCCGGCGATCTGGCGGCGCCGCGTCCGCCTGGGCGCGTGACGCTGCGGTAGCGCAGTCGTCCCAGTCTTTCGGCATGCAGACCGCCCTAGAGCTGCTGGCCTCCATCGGCCACGGAAATCCGCAAAATGTGCGAAGTCGCCGCTTACTTTCGCGTCGTGATCGAAAAGCACCGGACACAGGCATCACGGACGATGAACGCGGAACCGGCCCAGGCAGGCACGGAACGTGTCAACTAACGTCACCCTGCACGCCGGCCACGACGTCGCCTACTTCACCCACGGGCAACACCGAGGCGGCTGCGCCGGGGCCATGTCCTACTACACCGCAGCCGGGGAACCGCCGGGGGAGTGGGCTGGGAAGGGCGCCGCGGCACTCGGGCTGAGCGGCCAGGTGAACCCGGACGTGATCGGCCGCCTGTACCAGGAGAACATCGGGTCCGGCGGGGAGCTCCTGGTCAAGCGGCGCCAGTCCAAGGCCGCCGCCCAGCGGGAGCAGGCGGCGGTCGCGGCGTACCTGGCCGCACACCCGTACGCCAGCGCGACCGAGCTAGCCGAGGTCCGCGCCGCCGCGCGCGGCACGGACCCGCATCAGGTGCCCTATTTCGACCTGACCGTCAGCGCGGTCAAGAGCGTGTCCGTGCTGCACGCCTCCTACCTGGTCGCCGCCCGCCAGGCCGGCCACCGCGGCGAGCAGGACCAGGCCGCCGCCCTCGACGCGCGCGCCGATGCGATCGAGGCCGCGCTGATGGAGTCCGCCCGCGAAGCCGTCGCCTGGCTGGAAGGGCACGCTACCTTCACCCGCACCGGGCACCACTCGGCCCGCACGGGGGAGTGGCGCGACGGGGACGGCCTGGTCGCCAGCTTGTTCCTGCACCACTTGTCCCGCGACGGCGACCCGCAGCTGCACGTCCACGTGGCGATCTGGAACCGGGTCCAGCGCGCCGACGGCGCCGACGCCAAGTGGCGGACCCTGGACTCCCGCTCGCTGCACAACCAGCGGCTGGGCGTCGCCCCGGTCGCCGACCGGATCCTGGAGACCAAACTTGCCGCGCTGGGTTACGTGATGGTGCCGCGGGCGGACGGGAACGGCGCCGAGGTCGGCGGGGTCAGCCAGGACGTGATGGACCTGTTCTCCTCGCGCGCGGTCGCGATCACCGGCGAGCTGGACCGGCTCGCCCGCGACTACGAGGCGGTGCGCGGCAGGCCGCCGTCGCGGCGCACGCTGTGGCTGCTGCACCAGCAGGCCGGGCAGAACACCCGCCGCACCAAAGCCGAAGCGCGGCGCACCATCGCCGGGCAGACCGGCACGGACGAGCCCACCGCGGCGCAGCGGCTCGCCGCCTGGGAAGCCCAGACCGCACGACGGGAAGTACAGGCCTTGTCCGCCGTGCACGGGCAGGTCGCGGTGTTCGCCGCCGGGCGTGCGGGCCGTGCACGGGCGGTGCTGGATGATGCGGCCAGGCGCACGGCCGCACGGATCGCGGTGGCCGAGGTGCAAAAGCTGCACGCGGTCTGGTCGATGGCTCAGCTCCGGTTCGAGGTGCACCGGGCGCTCCCCGTCCTCGAGGCAGGCGCCGACGGCCCGGCGGTGGTCGACGAAGTGGCCGGGCTGGCCGTCTCAGGACGGGTCGGTACCGAGGTGGTACAGGTCACCGCACCGGACCTCGCCGACGTGACCAGCCTCGGCGTCCGCGCCTCAGATGGCGCCAGCATCTACCGGCCGCCGAACCAGGAACGGTACTGCACCCTGGCCCACCTCGACACCGAAGAACAGATCCTCGCGGCCGCCAAACGAACCGTGCCCCAGCTCATCAGCGGCGAGCAGGCCCGAGCCGCCGTCGACCGGACCGGGCTGAACCCCGAGCAGCGCGACGCCGTGGTCATGATGCTCACCGCGGCCGCGGCCACAACCGTGCTGGTCGCCCCGGCCGGAGCGGGCAAGAGCCACACCATGGCCGGGTTCGCCCGGCTGTGGACCACGTACACCGGCCGCCGGGTCATCGGCCTGACCACCTCCACCAACGCCGCCCGGATCCTGGCGCACGAGGGTCTGGCCGAGAGCTACAACATCGCCGCATTCCTCGGCAAGACCGAAGGCTCCGACGAACTCCGCCGCCCCGTCCCGCTGCACCGGGACGACGTGCTCGTCCTGGACGAGGCCAGCCAGCTCGCCACCGCCGACCTGGCCATGGTGCAGGAAGCGGCCAGGCAGGCCGGAGCCCGGATCGTCGCCACCGGCGATACCGCCCAGCTCGGTGCCGTCGAAGCCGGGGGCATGTTCCGGCTGCTCACCCGTGAAGTCCCCGCCGCGCAGTTGCACGAGGTCCGCCGCTTCGACGCCCAATGGGAACGGGAAGCCAGCGTCCGGCTCCGCGATGGCGACCTGGCCGCCGTCGCCATCTACGACCGGCACGGCCGGATCCGCGGCGCCGACCACGAAACCGCCTGCGACAGGGCCGCCTCGATGTGGCTCGCCGATCACCTGCGCGGCAAGGACGTGCTGCTGCTCGCCGGATCCAACGCCGAAGCCGCCGGGCTATCCCGCCATGTCCAGGCCAAGCTCATCCTGATCGGCACCGTCGGGCCACCACAGGCTCCGCTGTCGGACGGCAACCACGCCGGCGTCGGCGACCTGGTCCGCGCCCGGCTCAATACCGAGTTCGACGCCGACGGCCGCCAGCTCACCAACCGCGACACCCTCCAGGTCACCGCCTTCCGCGGCCCCGATGCCGTAGTCCGGCGGCAACAGCTGGACGGCACCTGGACCCGAACGTTCCGGGTCCCCACGGCCTACCTCGCCCGCCACACCGAGCTCGCCTACGCCGGCAACGTCCATGTCGCCCAGGGCCGCACCGTCGACACCGCCCACCTCCTGATCACCGAGTCGCTATCGCGCCAATCCCTGTACGTCGGCATGACCCGCGGCCGCGAATCCAACACCGCCCACGTGGCTACCGGCACCACCGCACCACCCGGACACCAGCCCTACCAGCAGGCCACTCCCGAAACCGTCCTCGGCAACGTGATTCAACGCGACGACGCCGACCTGTCCGCCACCGAACAGATCCGCCAGGCCCTGGGCTGGGCAGGAGGAACCGGCCACCTGCTCACCCTGTGGAGCGCCGCCGTCTGGCAGATCCTGCACCCCGACATCGACCAGCAGATCAAAGCCCGGCTCACCGAGCATGAAGCCGGACGGTACGACCGCGAGCACGCCCGCCAGGCCCTGCACCAGCGGCTCCGCGCCGCCCAGCTCGCCGGCCACGACACCAGCGCCCTCATCGACCGGATCACCGCCGCGCCGATGGACCGCGCCCGGTCGATCACCAGCGTCCTGCACCACCGCCTGCAGCAGCTCGCCTTGCCCGACCTGCGCCACGACGCGACCTGGGCTCAGCGCACACCCGTCAGCGCCCCGCCGGTCGCCCACCAGCTCGCCGCCGCCCTCGACGACCGGGCCCGCGCCCTCGGCGAACGCCTGGCCGCCAGCCCCGAACCCTGGCTAGCCCGCCACCTCGGCGTCCTCGCCCCCGCCGCTTCCCCTATTCTGCGCGAGGATTACACCCGCCGTGCCAGCACCGCCGCCGCCTACCGCGAAGCCGCCGAGATCACCAACCCCGGCCAAGCCGTCTCCCTCGAGCCGCACCGCGGCAACCCCGAGCTCGAAGCAATGCGCAAGGCCGTCTTCGCCGCCCTAGAGATCCGCGACGAAGCCGACATCCTCCGCGGCCTGGACCGGGGCGAACTCGAAGCACGAGTCCTCCAGGGCGAACGCACCCGCGCGGTCACCCCGCCCGACGTCAGCCGCCAGCTGCGGCTCACCGCCCAAGCCGAAGCCGACGCCCACCGGCAATCCGCCGATGCCCAAACCCGGCACGACCATGCCGCCGCGGTCAGCGCCATCGCCCTCGCCGCCCAACTGTTAGACGAACGCCAGCGCTTCGAAGCCGCCAACGTCCGGTACGAGCAATGGTCCGCTGACACCTACTCCTGCAGGGACACAGCCGGGAAAGCCGCCGCCGAACTGCGACGACGAGGGCACGCCCAGCCAGCCGACGAACCAAATGCGCAGCCGAAAGACGTACCGCAGCTGATAGCCGGATGGCGTCAGCAGCTCGAGGCAGACGCCGAGGCCATGAACTGCGCCGATACTGGCGGGCACCAGGCCGCCAGCAGTGCCAGGAACCCCCGGCCGCCACAGCGAATCCCGGATATGAACCCACCATCCGCTTTTAGGTTGGAACCGCGGACGAGCCCGGAGAATGAACCCACGCAGGAGAACCAGGAAGCGCGGGTCGACGAGCTGCTGGCAAGGGCCGACCAGGCAGCGCAGCGCATCGCGGCACAGCAAGCCGAACGGCAAGCCAGCACCGAATACGCCGCGCGGATGGAGCTGGAAGCTCAGGCGCAGGCCGAGGCCAGGCAGCAGGCAGAAGCCCGGGGCGGAGCCGAGATTGAGCTGTAACGCTGCAGCTCGAACCCGCTCCCGGACGAGCCGTTGTCAAATTGTCCCGCGTGGCGGCAGCACTACAGCAAATGTCGGGCCGAGCCTGTCGGCCGCCAATCCGGCGACGTGCCCGTTGCGTGCCCGATGGCACGGTCTGAGATGGCCAGCAGCGTGTCAATGGCCAAGGTTCATGGCCACGGACAGCTACGAACTCGTAAAGTCCTACGCTGTCTGCCTGATCCCGGCTAACGACGTGACCGGGAATGTGCAGCTGTGGGGCGCGGCCGCCTCCCGGGTGATCCGGGGCGTATCCCCGCGACGTACTAAGAGCGGGCAGGCCCGTCGGTGACTGCCCGGGCGCAGACCAGGCCTGGGCGGTCTCGCCCGACTGTGTTGTCGCCGGGCTGGATGGGCTTGCCGCGAACATCCGCAAGCTGAGGAGGGGACGATGGCGACGATCATGCTGATGCACTGGCGCGAGGCGACGCCGGATGAGTACGACCAGGCGCGGGAAAAGGTTGGCTGGGATAGGGATGTGCCCGACGGCGCCAGGCTCCACGTGTCCGGGTTCGCCGACGACGGCCTGCACGTGACCGACGTGTGGGAGTCAGAGCAGGCGTTCAGCACATTCATGGAGAAGCGCCTCGCCCCGGTAGTCCAGGAGCTCGGTATCCAGGGACAGCCCGAGGTGAAGTTCTTCCCGCTGCACGGCGTGTTCGCGCCGGCACTCGGAAATACCGAGCAAGTGTCGGATCTGTAGAGCCCGGGTGCGTTCGAGCGGCCTATCGCGTGGGGCACAGTGCGCTGCTGGGTTCTAGCCAACTCTGCTCCGTCTTCCTCGATGGCCGCGAACACCGGCGAGTGACAGCCTGGTCTAGGTTCGGCGAGGCCGATCGCCCCCAGGAAGGCCTAGACCCGGCTGCCGCGTCGCCGTGTTGTGACGTCAGGTTGTCGGTCCATTTCGTTGCCATGACCCTCATGAGCGAACTGCCCGCCGGTGACACCCACGACGTGATTCGTCATAGCAGCCAGGTGGTAGCGGGTGGTGGCGTCTGCCACTAGGCGCATCAGTGTCGTCGCCGTGAAGGTCTTCGTGACCGAGCCCACAAGGAACAACGTGTCCTGGTCGACGGGCAGCGGGTTGTCGATGCTCGTCACGCCGTAGCTCGCGTAGATCTCCTGACCGTCCGCCCACACACCGACGGCGACGCCGGGAATGCCGAACTTTGCGGCCGTCGCCTCGACGAAATCGGACAGCGTCTCCAGTGACATCCCATTCCCCTTTCTTCGCTTCGCGTCCGACACCAAGGTGGCCTCGGCAACGACTTGTACCTTGTTCAACAAGCTGCGCGGCGATACCGGAACACCGCGATCATCGCGAGTGACTGCCGGCCGTTGCGGTTGCGGGCAGGGCATCGCGGCGCGGCTTGCTGGCCGGAGCGCTGAGCACGATGCCGGTGCCGGTGATGAAGACCAGCAGCAGCACCCCGGACGGGACGGCCAGGATGGCCAGGCCCTGCAGGAGGAGGAGGTAGGGGATGCTGGAGGCGGCGATCGCGATGGCCAGCACGATCCCGGTGTACCGGAGCCACGGGGGCAGCACCCGCGAGGCGGCGCCGGCCAGGCCGAGGACGGCCAGGGCGGACATCTTGACTCCGTCCAGCCGGTTCACCGCGTCGTAGAGCAAGTGCGCGGTGCCGGGTGATGCCGTCCCGGCCAGGACCTCGCCGAGCACGAACTGCAGCAGCGAGATGAGCGCGGCCGCGGCCCCGGCGATGAGGGCGGCCTGGGCGGCCGCCGCCGCTCCGGACCTGCGCGCCGCTCGGGCCAGGGCTATCGCGATGATGGCCAGCCCGGCGGCGGGCAGTCCCTCGGTGAGGGCGAACTGCACTGCCACGGCAGTCTGGTGCCCGGCGAACGCGGCGGCGATCTGGGCTCCGGGGGCAGTAAGTCTTGGGCTGGGTGCCGCGACGGCCAGCCCGGCTATCCATGACAGCGTGTAGGCGATCCCGGCGATCCCGGTGACCGTCAGCAGGCGACGGCGAGGCACCACATGGATGGGGGAGAGATCCATTTCGTGTTCCTTACGGTTCTCATTTGTAGCGATGGGTCATGCCGGTGAGCTCGCTTGACAGCTGAGCGGGTCAAGCGATGATCCCGAGGGACGGCCTGAGGTCAGGTGAAGAGGAGCGCGGCGGTGGCGAGCAGCACGACGGCCGTTGCGCCGTGCACGCCGTAGGCGGTGGCCTTGGGGCCGCCGTGGCGCCGCACGATGAGGGCGTCGCCGATGGGGATGGTGCTGGCGGCCAGC
>Ga0335081_10004562_pt1 | contig 21820 bp, 17 predicted proteins | sample Lox_Sample_35_FD_206713 | JGI IMG/M metagenome (GOLD analysis project Ga0335081, IMG submission 206713) | Soil microbial communities from Loxahatchee National Wildlife Refuge, Florida, United States - Lox_Sample_3.5 | ecosystem: Environmental > Terrestrial > Soil > Wetlands | place: USA... | reverse complement strand
CACCGAGACGCTGCACCAGACTTGCGCGGAAGTGAGCGAGCATCTGACCCAAGTGCGCGCCGTCACGAGCGAGCTGGGGCTCGGTGTTCTCGGTCTCGGATTCCATCCGACGGCGCGGCGCGAGGATATCCCTTGGATGCCGAAGCGGCGCTACGCGGTGATGCGCCGCTACATGCCGCTCAAGGGCAAACTCGGCCTCGACATGATGCTGCGGACCTGCACCGTTCAGGTCAATCTCGACTTCGAGAGCGAGAGCGACATGGTGCGCAAGATGCGCGTGAGCCTTGCGCTGCAGCCCGTCGCTGCCGCGCTCTTCGCCGACTCGCCCTTCGTCGAGGGCAAGCCCTGCGGCTATCTCAGCTATCGCAACTATGTCTGGACCGATGTCGATCCCGAGCGCACAGGCCTTTTGCCCTTCGTCTTCGAGCCGGGTTTCGGCTTCGAGCGCTATGTCGATTACATGCTCGACGTGCCGATGTATTTCGTCTATCGCGACGGCAACTACACCGATGTCGCGGGGCAGTCCTTCCGCGATTTCCTCAAGGGACGGTTGCCGGGGTTGCCGGGCGCGGTGCCGACGATGAGCGATTGGTCAGACCACCTCACGACGGTTTTCCCGGAAGTGCGCTTGAAGCGCTACATCGAGATGCGCGGCGCCGATGGCGGCCCCTGGCGCCGGCTCTGCGCTCTGCCGGCCCTCTGGACGGGCTTGTTCTACGACCGCGCCGCGCTTGACGGCGCCGCGGACCTCATCGCCGATTGGACCGAGGCCGAGCGCCAGGCGCTTCGCCGCGACGTGCCGCGGCTCGGGCTGGCGACGCCGTTCCGCGGCGGCACGCTGCGCGAGGTCGCGGTCGAGATGGTGGCGCTGGCGCGGGCGGGATTGCGCCGGCGCCGGCGCCTCGACAGCGCCGGCCAAGACGAAAGCCACTTCCTCGAGACGCTGGCAGAGATCGCGGCGTCGGGCCGCACCCCGGCCGAGGATCTGCTGGAGGATTACGCCACGCGGTGGCAGGGGCGGATCGATCCGATTTTCACCCAAGAGGCCTATTGAGGCGGGGGAACCTTTGGCGGCGCCGGTGTTTGTCTTTTGCAGCCGGCAAACGGCTGCGAGCTAGAGGCGCCCCGCATCCAGTCCCCCCTGATGCGGGGCGCCATCATTTGCCTCTCATGCCGCCGGCAGTTCCCGGTTGCGCCGCAGCAAGAGGGCAATCTCGGGGCGGCAGGAACCGCAATTGACGCCGGCTCCGGTCGCCGCGCCGACAGCGTCGACGGTGTCGAGATGTTCGCGCGCGATGGCCTCTTCGATGACGCGCGATCCTAGGGTTGCACAGACGCAAACAAGCTTGCCCTTATCGCTGGCACCCGGTCCGGGTTGGCCGCTCAGCAGCGCGAGACGCTGCGGCGCGATGCTGCCGAGGGCGAAGAGGGAGACGAGCCAATCGCGCCTCACGGCGGGATGCTGCGGGGCGACGAAGAGACAGGCGTCGAGCCGGTCGCCAACCAGCCGCGCAAAGCGGAAGATGCCCGCACCGCGATCCTCGTAGCTCAGCCAATCGGCGTTGCGGCGCGGCTCGGGAAAGATACGCTGCGCCCAGTCCGCCCAGCTGGGCGGCGTCTCGATACCGGCGATCTCGTAGCGCCAAGCGCCGTTCGCGACGGCGAGCGCGAAGCTCGTCCCCGAGAGGGCGGCGGGGTCGACTCTCCGGCGCGTGGCGAGGAACGCCTGCCAGCGCAGGCGGTGGGGAAGCAGCCGCACCGGCGTATGCTTCAGTTCGGGCTGACCCGAGATGGGATCGGGGGCAGCGTTCACCACCGCGCCGATCCGGGCGTCGCTCGCATGCGTCGTACCCCAGTGCATCGGCGCGAACACATGACCCGGCGCCTGCTCCGAGGAATGCCGCACCCGCAAGACGGCGCTGCCGTGGCTCGAGACGATTTCGGCGAGCGCACCCTCCTCGAGCGAGAAGGCTTCGGCATCGGCAGGATGGACCGTGACGAAGGGTTCGGGCTCGTGCGCCGCGAGGCTCGGCGAGCGGCCGGAGCGTGTCATGGTGTGCCACTGGTCGCGCAATCGCCCGGTATTGAGGACCAGCGGAAAGTCCGCCGAGGGCGCATGCCGCGGCGGGCGCCACGCGACGGCGATAAAGCGCGCGCGCCGGTCGGCGGTGAAGAACCCGCCATCGCCGAAGAGGCGAGGGGTGCCCGCCGGACGCTCGCGCGGCGCTGGCCATTGCACCGGTCCGAGCGCGTCATATCCCTCCCGGTCGAGCGCCGCGAGTGCCGCGATATCGAAATCGCGGCTGCCGTCATTCTCGAAGCCCGAGAGCTGCGCATGCTCGCGGAAGATCTCGGCCGGCGTCTCGTAAGGGAAAGCGTCGGCGAAACCAAGCCGCCGCGCCATCTGCGTCACGATCCACCAATCGGCGCGCGCCTCGCCGGGCGGGTCGAGAAAGGCGCGCTGCCGCGAGATGAGGCGCTCGGAATTGGTGACCGTGCCGTCCTTCTCGCCCCAGGCAAGCGCCGGCAGCAGCAGGTCGGCGACGCGCGTCGTATCGGTGTCGGCGATGCAGTCCGAGACGATGACGAGGGGACAGCGCTCGAGCGCGCGGCGAACGCGGTCGGCCTCCGGCATGCTCACCACTGGGTTGGTGGACATGATCCAGACCGCGCGGATGCCGCCGTCCTCGATGGCGCCGAACAGGTCGACCGCCTTCAACCCGGCGCGCTCGGCCAACGCCGGCGCTTGCCAGAAGCGCCGCACTCGGTCGCGATGCCGGGGGTCGTCGATCTCCATATGCGCGGCCAGCTGATTGGCAAGCCCGCCCACCTCGCGGCCGCCCATAGCATTGGGCTGGCCGGTGAGCGAGAAGGGGCCGCTGCCGGGCTTGCCGATGCGCCCCGTCAGCAGATGACAATTGATGATCGCGCTCACCTTGTCGGTGCCGCTGCTCGACTGGTTGATGCCTTGCGAGTAGAGCGTCATCACCCGGTCGGTCGCCGCGAACCAGTCGTAGAAGCGCTGGAGCTGGGCGAGATCGAGGCCGCAACCCTCTGCCACGGTCTTGAGCGACGGCGCGGCGGCGATGGCGGCGTCCGCATCGCGCGTATGCGTCGTGACGAAGCGATAATCGGTGCAGCCGTTTGCCGAGAGGTATCCGAGCAGCCCGGCGAAGAGCAGCGTATCGCTGCCCGCGGCGAGCGCGAGATGAAGGTCGCCAGCATCTGCAGTGGGCGTGCGGCGCGGATCGATGACGACGAGGCGCCGCTCCGGATGAGCCGCCTTGGCGCGCCGGATCCGATCGAACAGAATGGGATGGCACCATGCCGTGTTCGAGCCGACGAGCACGATTAGGTCGGCCGCCTCGAGATCGGCATAGCAGCCCGGCACCGTGTCGGCGCCGAAGGCGCGGCGATGGCCGGCGACGCTCGAGGCCATGCAGAGCCGCGAGTTGGTGTCGATATTGGCGGTGCCGAGGAACCCTTTGATGAGCTTGTTGGCGACGTAGTAGTCCTCGGTAAGGAGCTGGCCCGAGACGTAGAAGGCGACGGCATCGGGGCCATGCTCGCGGATCACCCGCCCGATCCCGCTCGCGGCAATGTCGAGCGCGCGGTCCCAAGAGACGCGCTCTGTTCGCCAGCGCGGATGGAGGAGCCGCCCATTGAGGCCGAGCGTCTCGCCCAGTGTCGTTCCCTTGGAGCAGAGCCGGCCGCGATTGGCGGGATGGTCGGGGTCGCCGGCGATCTCGACCGCGCCCTCGCTGCCGCGGCGCGCGCGAATGCCGCAGCCGACGCCGCAATAGGGGCAGGTCGTCTTGACCGCCGGCTCCATCACGCTACCGCGCGCGGGGCGCTCGCCTCGGGCGAAAGCGGGCCGAACATGAGACGGTCGCGGAACTCCGAGACATCGGCGCGATCGCGCATCAATCGCGCATACCAGGCGCTGTCGGCGGTATCGCCATAGAGCACGGCGCCGGCGAGGCGATTGTCGCGCAGGATGAGCTTGCGATAGACGCCGCGAGAGGGGTCGTGCAGGACGATGCTCTCGGAGTCCTCGCTGCCCGCGACATTGCCGGCGGAGAAAAGCTCGACCCCGGTGACCTTGAGCGACGCGGCGGCGAGCGAGCCCGGATAGCGGGCGCAGCCCCAGCCCGCGAGGTGATTGGCGCAGACCTTCGCTTGCTCGTAAAGCGGCGCGACGAGGCCATAGGTGCGCCCGTGGCTCTCGGCGCATTCGCCCACGGCATAGATGCTGGGATCAAAGCTCAGCATCGTGCTGTCGACGACAATGCCGCGCCGGCAATGGAGCCCGACTGCGCGTGCCAGCGCGATATTGGGCCGGATGCCGACGGCAACCACGACGAGGTCGGCGGGTATCTCGCGGCCGTCGCGGAGGCGCACATCCGTCACGCGCTCGTTGCCGCAGATCTCCACCGTCTCGGCCGGCATGATGAAGCTGAGCCCCCGGGCCTCGAGCGAGCGTCGCAGCAGCCCGCCGGCGTCCGCGTCGAGCTGCTGCTCCATCAACGTCGGCATAAGCTGCACCACCCTCACCGTCATGCCGCGCCGCATCAGGCCGTGCGCCGCCTCGAGGCCGAGCAGGCCGCCGCCGATCACTACCGCATATTCATAGCGGCGCGCGGCGGCGAGCATGCGACGGACATCGCCGATGTCGCGAAAGCCGATGACGCCTTCGAGATGCGCGCCGGGGATGGGGGGAATGATCGGCAGCGAGCCGGTGGCAAGGACGAGCCGGTCGTAGCGGGCCGTCGTGCCGTCGGCGGCCCGCACCTCGCGCAGCGCGCGATCGATCGCCACCGCGGGCTTCCCTTTGAACAAGGTGATGCGGTGCGCGCGGTACCACTCGTCGTCCTGCAGCAGGATATCGTCGACGCGCGCCTCGCCGGCGAGCAAGGGCGAGAGCAGAATGCGGTTGTAATTGCCATAGGGCTCGCCGCTGAAGACCGTGATGTCGTAGAGATCGGGCGCCAAGCGCAACAACTCCTCGACAACCCGCATGCCCGCCATGCCGTTGCCGACGACCACCAGCTTGCGCCGCATCGTCCGTTCCTTCACGCCGCGACCGTCGCAAAGCGCATGCCAAAGACGGATGGCGACGCCGAGGGCGGATCAGGCGAGCCAAACGGCAGCGGATTGGGCAAAAAAGGACAAATGCTTGCCCTTCTCATGAGCAGGCCGAGCGCTGCTGAAATTCTGAGCACGGGTGAAGCCGCGATTCCAGCGCCGCTGCCGCTGGTTGCCCCTGGCACGCCTCTTGCGCAGGGCCATGGCGTCGCAAACCCTCGAGGCCAAGCCGAACATGAGCGTGAAACTGGACGACTTCCGCAAGGCGGGTCACTGGCCGACCCTGCTTGCCGCCTTTCTCTATTTCGATTTCAGCTTCATGGTCTGGGTGGCGCTGGGGCCGCTCGTTCTCTACATCGCGCCCGCGCTCGGTCTCTCCGTCGAGGATCGCTTCGAGATCGTCGCGGTTCCCATCCTCGCGGGGGCCGTCCTGCGCATCCCTCTGGGCGCGCTCGCCGACCATATCGGCGCCAAACGAACCGGCGCCGCTGCGCAGATCGTCGTCATCGCCGCAATCGCTTACACGTGGCTTGCCGGCCTGCACAGCAAGCTCGATGTCGAACTCCTGGGTCTGGCCCTGGGCGTAGCCGGCGCTTCTTTTGCCGTGGCGTTGCCGCAGGCGAGCCGCTGGTACCCGCCGCGATATCAGGGCCTCGTCATGGGCATTGCCGGCGCCGGCAACATGGGGGTCGTGCTGGAGACGCTGACCGCGCCCTGGCTCGCCCAGCATTTCGGCTGGCGGAACGCTTTCGGCTTTCTGCTTCTGGCATTGGCGCCGACCTTGGTCTTCTACGGATTGGTGGCCAAGGATGCGCCCGGCAGCCGGCAGCCCTCGAGCTGGCGCAGCTACCGGGCGCTCCTCGCCGACGCCGACAGCTGGCGCTTCATGTTCTTCTACTTCATCACTTTCGGCGGCTTTGTCGGCCTCGCCAATGCATTGCCGCTTTATTTCACGCTGCAATACCACGTCTCAGGCGTCACCGCCGGGTTCATCGTGGCCGTCATCGTGCTCTTCGGCTCGGCGTTTCGGCCGCTCGGCGGGCATATCGCCGATCGGCTGGGCGGCATCAGCACATTGCTTGCGCTTTTCGCGGTCGTCGCCGTTGCCTATCTTGCCATCGCGATGCTGCCGAGCGGACCCAGTGCAGCCGGCATCGACGGTTGGGACCTCGCCAGCATGCCGGGGATCGCCTGGTTTGCCATGCTGCTGTTCTCCGCCGGCGTGCTCGCGCTCGGCATGGGCAACGGCGCGGTCTTCCAGCTGGTGCCGCAACGCTTCCGCCGCGAGATCGGCATCATGACCGGTCTCGTCGGCTGCGCCGGCGGCATCGGCGGCTTTCTGCTGGCGCGCGTGCTCGGCCTCTCCAAGGCCTATGGCGGCAACTTCACCGCCGGCTTCATCCTCTTCAGCCTGTTGGCGCTCCTCTGCCTCGCGGGCTTGAGCTTGGTGCGGAAGCGCTGGCGCTCTTCCTGGGGCGCGATGTCGGGCGCGCGGATCTAGAGCGCGCTTCGCTGGATTGAATCCGCACTATGCTTCAACCGCCGTTCCTGAGAAGCGCGCTTTTCGCGGGGAAGGCGCTTGTTTTCCACCTTCGGGATCTGCCTAACCCGCGAGCCGGAGCAGCGCCCAGCGAGCAGGGTGCGCCGAGCTCTGGCCCGGCGGCAACCCCGAGAGCGACATCCAGCGCGAATGGAACCAGGCCGTGGCGGCGACCTCGAGCCGTATGCTCCGGTTCGACGGCGGGCCGGCGAGGCCGAGCGCCGACCACGGGATAAGCGTCTCGCCGACAAGGCGCGGCTGGTTGGCGCCGAAATAGAGCGCCTCGCTGCCGGGAACGCCGGGACAATGGGTGGCGGCGGGCGCGGCCGGGGCTCCTTCGCAGAGGAGCGGGCGGGTCATCGCCGTGTCCCGTTCGGCGGAGGGCGGCGGGATGAAATAGAGCGTGAAGCGCTTGGCGCCGGCGCCGGCATCGACGTCGATCTCCAGGCGATAGGCCTCGCCCAGCGGGAAGTCGCCGTCGAAGGCGAGGAGATCGGGATCGTAGAAGTCCTGGCCGATGGTGGCGAGCGTCAAGCCGCGATCGCTCCAAGTGAGATAGGCCTCGCCGAAGGCGACCTCGCCCGGAGCCGGCTTGAGCGGCGGCAGCAGCGATGCCGGCTTCGGCCAATCGGCGAGCGACGGGCGGTGGAAATCGATCGTGGCGCGCGGCGCGGCGAAGCTCCGGAGCGTGGGCCGCACAAAGGGATGAGCGGCGGCATGGATCCCCGGCACCGCACGGTTCGCTTCGCCGAGCGCAGCGACGAGCGCCTCGTAAGGGCGGTCATGAATGTCGACCAAGCCGAAATCATAGTCTTCACGATCGGCGCGGCCGCCCTCGGGATAGTCGTAATACTGAAACCAATGCATACCGAGGATGTCGCGAACCGACGCGAAATTTCGCACCGCCGCGGCAGCTCCCTCCGCCCGCTCCGCCTGGGTGTCGACCGTCATGAGATGGCCATTGTTGCGGTTGCCGGTGCGGTTCTGGCGCGCGGCGTAGAACCATTCCGAGACCAGCACTGGGGTCCTGGGTGCGAGACGCTCCAAGCCATCGAAGAAATACGGCGCAATCCAGCCTTCGGGGCTGTCGACGTTGTAGTTCGCCGCGATGACATCGACGTGACGCGCCTCGGCGCGGATCGCCACCGGATCGTAATAGATCGGCAACCGATCGCCGAGGAAGAGGGCGCCGGGATCGGCGGCGTGCAGCGCATGGGCGGTGAGCGCGTAGTAATGCTTGGCGACCACCTCGGTCCAATGTCGCACGGCTGCAATGCCATTGCCGCCTGGGCGAAGCTGCGTGCGCTGCTCCGATTGCAACAATTCCGTCCAGGAGTGAACGCCGCTCGGCGGCACGAAATCGGCGGCGAAGCGATGGAAGTCGCCGCGATAGTCGCGCTTGAGCTCGGCCACCCAGCGCTGCTTCGTGTAGTTGCTGGCCGGCTTCTGCGAATAGAAGACGAACAGCGCGCCGCCCCACCAGCCGACCTCGTTGTCGCTGAAATAGCCGAGACGCCAGGCCGTGTCGCGATAGGGCGCCGTCAGTCTTTTCGCCGCCGCGTCGAGCCGCCGCGGCATGGCGGGATCGAAGGGATCGAACCAATGGAATTTGGCGAGGCGTCCGAGCTCGAGGTTGATCGCAGTCGGCAGCCGCAACTGCGGCGGCGGCAGCGACCAGGCGCCAATCGAGTTGAAACCCCAGCCAAGCAGCCGCTCGCGCGTCGCTTGCGCCCAAGCGTCGATGCTCGGTGCCGATTGTCGCCAGTCGTAATGCGGCCGGCTCAGCCGCTCGCCCGAGTTGCCGGCATCGACGACATTGACGCCGAGCGAAAAGAGGCGCTCGCCGCAGGGTGTCCGGAGCCACGCGTCGCCATGGCGGTCGCGCTCCGTCGTCCAGCGCGTCGTCGGCGCATGGTCCAGGTCGCAGGCGAGTCCGGTGCCGGAACCGAGGAAGGAGAGCAGCGCTGCGGCGATGCTCGACCGCCGCAGCGCGGCTCCAAAACTCATGCGGCCGTGCCGCCGACGGTCAGTCCGTCCATGCGCAGCGTCGGCTGCCCGACGCCGACGGGCACGCCTTGGCCGTCCTTGCCGCAGGTGCCGATACCGTCATCGAGCTTCATGTCGTTGCCAACCATGCTGATCTTGGTGAGCGCGTCCGGGCCGTTGCCGATGAGGGTCGCGCCCTTGACGGCGGGACCGACCTTGCCGTCCTCGATGAGATAGGCCTCCGATGCCGAGAAGACGAACTTGCCCGAGGTTATGTCGACCTGCCCGCCGCCGAAATTGACGGCGTAGAGGCCGCGCTTCACGGAGGCGATGATCTCCTGGGGATCGCTTTGCCCCGCGAGCATATAGGTGTTGGTCATGCGCGGCATCGGCGCATAGGCGTAGCCCTGGCGGCGGCCATTGCCGGTGGGGCGCATGCCCATCAGCCGGGCGTTTAGGCGATCCTGCATGTAGCCCCTGAGGATGCCGTCCTCGATGAGCACGGTCGTCGAGGATGGCGTGCCCTCGTCGTCGACGGTGAGCGAGCCGCGCCGGTCGCGCAGCGTGCCGTCATCGACGACGGTAACGCCGGGCGCCGCGACGCGCTGGCCGATGAGACCGGCGAAGGCCGAGGTCTTCTTGCGGTTGAAGTCGCCCTCGAGGCCGTGGCCGATCGCCTCGTGCAGCATGACGCCGGGCCAGCCCGGCCCCAGCACCACCGTCATCTCGCCCGCCGGCGCCGGCACCGAGCCCAAATTGACGAGCGCTTGGCGGAGCGCCTCGTCGACCTGGGCGCGCCACTGGACAGGGTCGAAATAGCGCTGATACTCGACCCGCCCGCCGGCGCCGGAGGATCCCGTCTCCATGCGCTCGCCGTCGCCGACGACGACGCTGACATTGAGCCGCACCAGCGGCCTGATGTCGCCGACGCGGCTGCCGTCGGGGCGGAGGATCTCCACCGCCTGCCAGACGCCCGAGAGCGAGGCTGTGACCTGGCGGATGCGGGGATCGCGGCTTCGCGCATAAGCGTCGATCTCGGTCAGCAGCTTCACCTTCTCGCCGAAATCGACCTGCGATAGCGGATTGGCGTCGGTATAGAGGCTCTGGTTGGTGCCCTGGGGCGGCAGCGCGAAGCCGCCGCCGGTGGCGTGCTTCACCGCCCGCACCGTCTCGCCGGCGCGCTTGATGGCGGCTTCCGAGAGCTCGGAGGCATGCGCATACCCCGCGGCCTCGCCCGAAAGGGCGCGGAGCCCGAAGCCTTGCGCCGTATCGAAGCTCGCGCTCTTGATGCGCCCGTCATCGAAGGCGAGGCTCTCCGACTGGCTGTATTCAAGGAAGAGCTCGCCGTCATCCATGCCGTGGAGCGCCTCCGCCACGATCGTCTCGACGCGGTGCCGATCCATGCCGGTCCGGGTGAAGAAAAGGTCGTCAGTGCGGGCGAGATCGCTCATGGGTTCTCCTTGCCGCGGTTCTAGCCGTGGTTCTTGCCAGAGGCCGCGGCGCATTTCCAGGGGGTGCCGGCGAGATATGGGGAGTGGAGCGCGGGCGGATAAGAAGGAGGAAGAGACGCCAAATCCGCTCGCGCGCGAGCATGCGAATCTGTGGCTTTTATGCGGCATAAAGTCGCAAGTTTGCGGTTGGCGTCACGGCCTCCCCGGCGCTATTACGATGCCAGTCTGAGGTTGGCGGCGGAACTGGGGCTGATGTAGGGTCGACGCCGTCGGAGCCCTGCGGTGAAGGGGAGACGCCTCGGCTCATGGGCGAAGGATGCCGAGGGCGGTCGCCCGGCCGCACCTTCGGGCCTATCCGGGACGGGGATCTGAGCATGAGATGTCGTTTGAGGGACGGGTTGAGTGTTGCGGCTGCTCGTCTCGGCGCTGCGGCTTTCGCGGTGGCGGTGTCGGCGTCGGCCGCGCTGGCCGAGGAGCCGGTCGACTACCAGATCGGCTTTCAGGCCGCGGCCTCACCGGTGCGCGACCAGATCGATCACCTCCACAACGACATCCTGCTGCCGATCATCACTTTCATCACCCTCTTCGTGCTGGGCCTCCTCGTCTATGTGATCGTCAAGTTCCGCGCCAGCAAGCACCCGGTCCCGACAAAGACCACGCACAACACCGTGATCGAGGTGCTGTGGACGACGGTCCCTATCATCATACTGATCTTCATCGCGGTGCCGTCCTTCAAGCTCCTCTACTTCAACGACCGCACCGACCACGCCGACCTCACGCTCAAGGTCGCCGGGCATCAGTGGAACTGGAGCTACGAGCTCCCCGATCAAGGCGTGAAGGAGTACACCAGCAGCTATTTCGCCACGGGGCACGAAGAGGATCCGGTGCCGCCGGGACGCAAGCGCCTCCTTGATGTCGATGATCCGGTCGTGTTGCCCGTGGGCGAGAAGGTTCGCATCCTCGTCACCGGCACGGACGTCATTCACAGTTGGTTCGTGTCATCGCTCGGCGTTCAGACCTATGCGATCGTCGGCCGCACCAACGAGACCTGGACCGAGATCGAGCGGCCCGGCATCTACTATGGCCAATGCAATCAGATTTGCGGCCTCGATCATCCCTTTATGCCGATCGAGATCGTGGCGCTGTCGAAGCCGAGCTTCGAGCAATGGGTCGCCTGCAAGAAAGCGAAGCCAGACGACCTCGGATGCGGACAGAAGGCGATCACCGCCAGCAATGATGCGGCTCCGGCCGTCGTCAGCGTCGCAGCCCGGGCGGCGCAGTAGAGCATGACGCGAGGATAGACCCATGGCGTATGGAAAGACCGCTCACGCCGATGACCACGCCCACGCCGATCACCGGCCGGGCTTCGTCTCGCGCTGGCTGTTCTCGACCAATCACAAGGACATCGGCACGCTCTACCTGGTCTTCGCCGTCAGCGCCGGCCTCGTCGGCGGGCTCATGTCGGTGCTGATCCGCGCCGAGCTGATGTTTCCCGGCGATCATCTCCTGCACGGCAATCACCAACTCTATAACGTCCTCATCACCGCGCATGGCTTGATCATGGTGTTCTTCATGGTCATGCCGGCGATGATCGGCGGCTTCGGCAACTGGTTCGTGCCGATCATGATCGGCGCCCCCGACATGGCCTTTCCGCGGCTCAACAACATCAGCTTCTGGCTGCTCGTGCCGTCCTTCTGCCTACTTCTGGGCTCGGCCTTCGTGCCGGGGCCGCCGGGCGGCGACGGCGCCGGGGTCGGCTGGACGGTCTACCCGCCGCTTTCCTCCGCTCTCGGCCATCCCGGGCCCGCCGTCGACATGGTCATCTTCTCGCTGCATCTCGCCGGCGCTTCGTCGATCCTCGGCGCGATCAATTTCATCACCACCATCTTCAACATGCGCGCGCCGGGCATGACGCTGCACAAGATGCCGCTCTTTGTCTGGTCGATCCTGGTGACCGCCTTCCTGCTGCTGTTGGCGCTGCCGGTGCTGGGCGGCGCCATCACCATGCTGCTCACCGACCGCAATTTCGGCACCGCCTTCTTCGATCCGGCGGGCGGCGGCGATCCCCTGCTCTTCCTCCATCTCTTCTGGTTCTTCGGCCATCCCGAGGTCTACATCATGATCCTGCCAGGCTTCGGCATGATCAGCCAGATCATCTCGACTTTCTCGAAGAAGCCGGTCTTCGGCTATCTCGGCATGGCCTACGCCATGGTCGCGATCGGCGTCATCGGCTTCGTGGTGTGGGCGCATCATATGTTCACCACCGGCATCAGCGTCGATACCCGCGCCTATTTCACAGCGGCGACGATGGTGATCGCGGTCCCCACCGGCATCAAGATCTTCTCCTGGATCGCTACCATGTGGGGCGGGTCGATCGAGTTCAAGACGCCGATGCTGTGGGCGATTGGCTTCATCTTCCTCTTCACCATCGGCGGCGTCACCGGGGTGGTGCTGGCGAATGCCGGCGTCGATGTCGCCCTCCACAACACCTATTACGTCGTCGCCCATTTCCACTACGTGCTGTCCCTGGGCGCGGTCTTCTCGCTCTTCGCCGGCTTCTACTATTGGTTCGGCAAGATGAGCGGTCGGCAATATCCGGAGTGGGCCGGCCAGCTTCATTTCTGGTGGAGCTTCCTTGCGGTGAACCTCACCTTCTTCCCGCAGCATTTCCTCGGCCTCGCCGGCATGCCGCGACGGATCAGCGACTATCCCGACGCCTTTGCCGGCTGGAATTTCTGGTCGTCGATCGGCGGCTTCCTCGCCTATGGCTCGGCGCTGTTCTTCGTCGGCATCGTCATCTACACGCTCGTCTGGGGCAAGAAAGCGGCGGCCAATCCCTGGGGCGCCGGCGCCACCACGCTCGAATGGACCCTGCCGTCGCCGCCGCCGTTCCACACCTACGAGGACATTCCGCACATCGCACCCAGCCCTGCCCATTGATCGCCGGAGCTTGCGCCTCGTGAGTGATCTTTCGACATCGCGCTACGCTCCCACCGCCGGTGTGACGGGCGGTGCTGCCGTCGGCGACTATCTGGCGCTGATGAAACCCAGAGTGATGTCGCTGGTGGTGTTCACCGGCTTCGTCGGGCTCTATCTCGCGCCCGGCCATCTCAATCCCGTCTCGGCGGGAATTGCCGTGCTCGCCATCGCCGTCGGCGCCGGCGCGGCCGGCGCCATCAACATGTGGTATGACCGCGACATCGACGCCCTGATGCGCCGCACCAAGGCGCGGCCGCTGCCGGCGGGCCGCATGGCGCCGGGCGAGGCGCTGGGCTTCGGCAGCGTGCTTGCGGTCGCATCGGTGCTGGTGATGGGGCTCGGGGTCAACTGGGCCGCCGCGGCGCTGCTCGCGCTCACCATCGCCTTCTACGTCTTCGTCTATACCGCGTGGCTGAAGCGCCGCACGCCGCAGAACATCGTCATCGGCGGCGCGGCCGGCGCCTTCCCGCCGCTGGTCGGCTGGGCCGCGGTCACCGGCGATATCGGCCTTCCCGCGCTCGCGCTCTTTGGCCTCATCTTCTTCTGGACGCCGCCGCATTTCTGGGCGCTGGCGCTCTACCGCGCCGGCGATTACGCCAAGGCGGGCGTGCCGATGCTGCCGGTCGTGGCGGGTGCGCGCGAGACCAAGAAGCAGATGCTCGCCTATACCCTCCTGCTCTGGCCGCTGGCCTTGGCGCCGGCGCTGATGGGCATTGCGGGCATGGTCTATGGCGCACTGGCGCTGTTGCTGAGTGCCCTCTTCACGCTGATGGCGATCCGTGTCTGGCGCGACGCTAGCGATCGCTCGGCCAAGCAGATGTTCGGCTTCTCGATCCTCTACCTCTTTTTGCTTTTCGCCTTTCTCGTGATCGACCGCGCGCCGGGGGTCGCAGGCTGACGCAATGATGACGATGCGCGACATCCGCCGCCGACAGCGCGCCCGGAACTGGGCGTTGCTCGCCGCTTTGCTGGGGCTCGTCGCGCTCTTCTACCTGATGACGCTGGCCCGCATGGGAGCCTTCCCATGAGCGCGCCCCGCCGCCGCAATGCCGCCACCGCCGGACTGCTGCTGGGCGTGATCGGCGCGATGCTGGGGCTCACCGCTGCATCGGTGCCGCTCTATCGCCTCTTCTGCGAGGCGACGGGCTATGGCGGCACGACGCAGCGGGCCGAGACCGCGCCCGCGACCGAGGTGACGGATCGGCTCATCACGGTCCGCTTCGATGCCAACACGGACCCCGATCTCGACTGGGAGTTTCGCCCGTTGCAGGCGTCCGTGCGCGTCCATCCCGGCGAGACCGCGGTGATCGCCTATCGCGCCGTCAACCGCAGCAACGAGGCGGTAACGGGCACCGCCACCTTCAACGTCACCCCAGACAAGGTCGGCATCTATTTCGACAAGCTGCAATGCTTCTGTTTCACGCGGCAGCACTTGGCGCCCGGCGAGAGCGCCGATCTTCCGGTCAAGTTCTTCGTCGATCCCGACATCGTCAAGGACGCCAACACGGGGGATGTCGACGCCATCACGCTGAGCTACACCATGTTCCGGGCCAAGAGCGACGGCGAGCCCCTGCGCTCATCGGCGCTCTCCGCGGCGCCGCTCGATTGACGCGCCGGCAACGACTTTCACGAGAGAGGCCATGAGCACCACCACCAGCCACGGCGAGCAGAAGCACCCCTACCACCTCGTCGATCCCAGCCCGTGGCCGATCATCGGTGCTCTCTGCGCCGGCCTCATGTTCGGCGGCGCCGTCCTCTACATGCACGGCTACGACACGATCAAGTGGATCGCGCCCGACTACTTCGACAACCTGGCGAAGACGGACAAGCAAGGCCATTGGCTCCTGTTGCTGATTCTGCCGGGGTTCCTGGGGGTGCTCGCGATCATGGCGGTGTGGTGGCGCGACGTCATCCGCGAGGCGCAGCACGAAGGACACCACACGCCGGTGGTCCAGATCGGGCTGCGCTACGGCATGGCGCTCTTCATCGCTTCCGAGGTGATGTTCTTCGCCGCCTTCTTCTGGGCCTTCTTCTCCTCCTCGCTCTTTCCGGTGGGCGGGGTCTGGCCGCCCAAAGGCATCCATCCTTTCAACCCCTGGGAAGTCCCGTTCCTCAACACGCTTATCTTGCTGTGCTCGGGAACGACCGTGACCTGGGCGCATCACGCTCTTCTGGATAACAACCGCAAGGGCCTCATCCAGGGCCTCGGCCTCACCATCATCCTCGGCATCAGCTTCACGAGCCTCCAGGCTTATGAATATTCCCATGCCGCCTTCGGCTTCACGGGCGGGATATATCCCTCGACCTTCTTCATGGCGACGGGCTTTCACGGCTTCCATGTCATCATCGGCACCTGCTTTCTCACGGTGAACTTCTTCCGCGCGCTCGCCGGGCACTTCAAGCCCGATCATCATTTCGGCTTCGAGGCGGCGGCGTGGTACTGGCACTTCGTCGACGTCGTCTGGCTGTTCCTCTTCGTCTGCATCTATCTCTGGGGCAGCGGCGGCGCGGTCGGGGCCGAGTGAGCGACGGCGCGTACCCGCCGGTCTCGCCGCTTTCCGCCGCTCTCCTCTGCCGCTGTCCGCGCTGCGGCCGCGGCAAGCTCTTCCGGGGAGTGCTGCAGGTAGCGGAGCGCTGCCCCGTCTGCGATCTCGATCTCCGCGCGGAGGACGCCGGCGACGGCCCGGCGGTGTTCGTAAATCTCAATTTGGGCGCCGTTACCGTCGGTCTCGCCCTCCTGGTCGAGGTCATGTTTGCGCCGCCGCTCTGGCTCCACGTGGTCTTATGGACGCCGTTCGTACTAGGCGGCGCCATCTTGATGCTGCGGCCCATGAAGGCATGGCTCATCGCTTTGCAATATCGCCATCGTGCGCTCGGCAGCGATGCACGCTGAGCGCTCGCTCTTCTGGCCGATCGCGGTCGCCGTCGGCGGCTTTCTCGTGCTCATCGGCCTCGGCACCTGGCAGGTCCAGCGCCTCTTCTGGAAGGAAGGCCTCATCGCCCAGCGCCAGGCGGCGGTGACCGCGCCGCCGATCGCGCCGCCGCGCTCGCTCGCAGAGGCGCGGGGACTGGAGTACCACCGCATCACCGCGACCGGCCGATTGCAAAACGACCACGAGCTCGATCTCGGCGCCACCGACGATGGCGGCCATCCCGGATATCAGGTGATCACCCCGCTGGTCCTCGACGACGGTGCGGTGCTGCTGGTCGATCGCGGCTTCGTTCCCGAAGCAAAGCGCGCGCCCGCCAGTCGTCCCGAGGGCGAGCTTGCGGGCGAGGTCGCCGTCACCGGCTTGCTGCGCCTCGCGCCCGAGGAGAAGCCGCATTGGTTCCTGCCGGACAACAGCCCGACCAAGAACTACTGGCTCTATGTCGACATTCCTGCCATGGCGAGAGCGGCGCAGCAGGAGCATGTGCTGCCCTACTACTTGGATGCCGACGCGACACCCGTTCCCGGCGGGTTGCCGGTGGGCGGTCAGACACGGCTCGACCTGCCCAATAACCATCTGCAATATGCCATCACTTGGTATGCGCTGGCGGCAGCGCTCGCGGTCATCGCCGTGCTCCGCATCCGTCAGGGTCGCTCCGGAGGAGACGCATCGTGAGCCTTTCCCCCTATCGGTCGCTCGAGGCGCGCTTCGCCCGGCTGGGCGCGCTGCAGGATGCGACGGCGATGCTGCAATGGGACACGGCGACCTTGATGCCGGCGGGGGGCGCTGCCGCCCGCGCCGAGCAGCTCGCGACCTTGCGGCTCGTCTGCCACGAGCTTCTCACCGATCCCGCGGTTGCCGATCTGCTGGCCCAGGCCGAGGCCGAGCCCGCCCTCGATCCCTGGCAGCTCGCCAATCTTGCCGAGATGCGCCGGCTTTGGGTACATGCGACGGCGGTGCCCGCGGATCTCGTCGAGGCCCTCTCCAAGGCCTGTTCGGCTTGCGAGATGCGTTGGCGCGAGGCGCGTCCGGCCGGCGACTTCGCGCTGGTGCTGCCGGCGCTCGGCCGCGTGCTGGCCCTCGTCCGCGAAACGGCGGCCGTCAAAGCCGAGCGTCTCGGCAAGAGACGCTATGAGGCCCTCCTCGACGAGTACGAGCCGGGCGGCAGCGAGGCGGCGATCGATCGGTTGTTTGACAAGCTGGCAAAATCGCTGCCGCGGCTCATCGAGGGCGCGCTGCAGCGCCAGGCGCAACGGCCGCCACTGTTGCCGCTCACCGGTCCCTTCCCGATCGAGGCGCAGCGGAAACTCGGGCTGGAGCTGATGCAGCGCCTGGGCTTCGATTTCGAGCATGGGCGGCTCGATGTCAGCCTCCATCCCTTTTGCGGCGGCACCCCCGATGACGTGCGGCTCACCACGCGCTACGACGAGAGCAATTTCACCCGCGCGCTCATGGGCGTGCTGCACGAGACCGGGCACGCGCTTTACGAGCGCGGCCTGCCGCCGGACTGGCGGCGGCAGCCCGTGGGTCACGCCCGCGGCATGAGCCTCCACGAGAGCCAGTCGCTCTTGATGGAGATGCAGGCCTGCCGCTCGCGCGAGTTCATCGAGTTCCTGGTGCCCCTGCTGCGCCAAGCGTTCGGCGGCAGCGGCAAGGCCTGGGAGGCCGACAATCTCTACCGTCTCTACACGCATGTCGAGCGCAGCCTCATTCGTGTCGACGCCGACGAGGTGACTTATCCCGCGCATGTCATCCTGCGCTACCGCCTGGAGCGGGCGCTCGTCGCCGGCGATCTTGCGCTCGCCGATTTGCCGGGCGCCTGGAATGACGGCATGCGCGCCTTGCTAGGGGTGGCGCCCGCCAATGACCGCGAGGGCTGTCTGCAGGATATCCACTGGTATGACGGCGCTTGGGGCTATTTTCCCACATATACGCTGGGCGCGATGACCGCGGCGCAGATCTTCGACGCCGCCAAGCGCGCTGATCCACGCATTCCAGCCAGCGTCGCCGTAGGCGATTTCGCGCCGTTGCTGACGTGGCTGCGCGCCAACGTACACGCCAAGGGCTCGCGCTACGCGACGGCAGAGATCATCACGCAAGCGACGGGGCGACCGCTCGACGCCTCGACCTTCGAGCGGCATATCGAGACGAGATACCTGGCGGCGTGAGTGCATGGCCGGATGGATGGCGCGCGAGGGAGGTCCCATGGTCCGGACAACGACGATGTCGGTGATTGCCACGCTCTGGGTCGCGTCGGCAAGCACCGCCGAGACACCGTAAAGATGCGGCAAGCTCGGAGCCTCGGTGTGCTGGCAGCGGCCTGCCTCGCCGCCTGCTCCTACATCCCCTTCGTCGGCAGCTCCGACGGTCCGCATCTGACCAACGCGGCGGTCGAGGCTTGCAAGCGCAAGGCCGACGATCTGGGATATGAGGGCGTCGGCGAGCGGCAAACGACGCCGGAGGCCGAAGGCCGCTACACCGTAGTCCTCGACGTCCGCCAGCAGGAGGGCTACGGCCAGATCACCTGCACCTTCGACCCGTCCAAAGGTGCGGAAATAAAGCAGGAAAAGCCCTCCAACTCCTAGCTGGGCACGCTGTTGCGGGAGCCGGCCTGGGACGATAGGCTGCGACCCCCGTTCAGCGAAACCCCTGGAAGGTCCTTGTCGTACATCAGTACCCGCGACGCCCGGACGGCGCCCGAGCGCCTCTCCTTCGAGGATGTGCTCCTGGCCGGGCTTGCGCCCGATGGCGGCCTCTATGTGCCGGCGGAGTGGCCGGCGCTGAGCCCGGCCGATCTGCGCGCGATGCGCGGGGTCCCCTATGCCGAAATCGCGTTTCGCGTGATATCTCCCTTTATCGGAGCGTCGATCCCGACGAATGCCCTGAAACGCATGATCGATACCGCCTATCGCGGCTTCGATCACCGCGCCGTGGCCCCATTGAAGCAGCTCGGTCCGGAGCTTTGGCTGCTCGAGCTCTTTCACGGACCGACGCTTGCTTTCAAGGACTATGCCCTTCAGCTGGTGGGCCCGCTCTTCGAGCATGTACTGGAGGAGCGCGGCGAGCATGTGACGGTGATCGGCGCCACGTCGGGCGACACGGGCTCGGCTGCCATCGCGGCCTGTCGCCACCGGCCGGCCATCGATGTCTTCATCCTCTATCCCGAAGGCCGCATCTCCGAAGTGCAACGCCGGCAGATGACGACCGTCAATGCGCCCAATGTCCATGCCATCGCCGTCGAGGGCAGCTTCGATGATTGCCAGGACCTGGTGAAGGCGATGTTCGCCGACGCGCCCTTCCGCGCCGCCTTCAACCTCTCGGCGGTCAATTCGATCAACTGGGCGCGCATCATGGCGCAGATCGTCTATTACGTCGCCGCCGGCGTGGCGCTGGGCGCACCCGACCGCGCGGTTTCCTTCAGTGTGCCCACGGGGAATTTCGGCAACGTCTACGCCGCGCACGTGGCGCGCCGCCTCGGCCTCCCCATCGCCGAGCTCGTCCTCGCCACCAACCGCAACGACATCCTCGCGCGCTTCATCAATGACGGCGCCATGGCCATCCGCAGCGTCGAGCCCAGCCTCAGCCCCAGCATGGATATCCAGGTGTCGAGCAATTTCGAGCGCTTGCTGTTCGAGCTGAAGGAGCGGGACGGTAAAGCGGTCGCCGCGGCGATGGCGGAGTTTCGCGCCACCGGCACCTTGCCCGCGAGCGAAGCGGACTACCGGCAGGCGCAGGCCCTCTTCGAGGCGCGGCGCATCGACGACGCGGCGACGCGCCAGTCGATCGCCGAGACCTTTCGCGAGACGGGCGAGCTCTTGGATCCGCACAGCGCCATCGCCGTGGCCGCGGCGCGCCAGGCGCGGCGCGAGACGTCGGCGCCGATGGTGGCGCTCGCCACGGCGCATCCCGCGAAATTCCCCGAGGCGGTGGAGGACGCCACCGGCCGGCGTCCCGCGCTCCCGCCGCGGCTCGCGGATCTGCTGCGGCGGCCCGAGCGGCGCCCGAAGCTCGGCCGGCATCTCCGGGCAATCGAAGATTACGTGCGCGCCTATGCGCGCCCCAAGCGCAAGGGAGGAGCAGCATGAGCGTTCGCGTCACCACGCTCGAGAACGGCATGCGCGTCCTCACCGACCGTATGGACAGCGTCGAGACCGTGTCGCTCGGCGTCTGGGTCGATGTCGGGACGCGGCACGAGCCCGCCGCGGTCAATGGCGTCGCCCATCTCCTTGAGCACATGGCGTTCAAGGGCACCGAGCGCCGCTCGGCGCTCGACATCGCCGCCGAGATCGAGGCGGTGGGCGGGCACCTCAACGCCTACACGTCGCGCGAGCACACCGCCTACTATGCGAAGGTGCTCAAGGAGAACGTGGTGCTCGCGGTCGACATCCTCGCCGACATCCTGCAATTCTCGGTGTTCGATCCCAAAGAGCTGGAGCGCGAGCGTACGGTGATCCTGCAGGAGATCGGCCAGGCTTTCGACACGCCTGACGACATCATCTTCGATCTCTTCCAGGAGCGCGCGTTTCCCGACCAGGCGATGGGGCGGCCGGTGCTCGGCCGCGCCGAGATCGTGCGCCGCATCGATCGCGACACGGTGGCGGGCTACATGCGTCGCCATTACGCCGCGCCCGGCATGCTGCTGGCCGCCGCCGGCAATCTCGACCACGACGCGCTGGTGGCGTTGGCCCGCGAGCACTTCACTAAGCTCGCCGGCGAGCAGATCGCGCGCAGCGATCCCGCGCGCTATGTCGGCGGCGAGTTGCGCGAGGAGCGCGAGCTGGAACAAGTCCATGTCGTGCTGGGCTTCCCCGGCTTTCCCTTCGCCAACGAGGACTACTACGCCGCATCCGTCGTTTCCGCCGCGCTGGGCGGCGGCATGTCCTCGCGGCTTTTTCAGGAGATCCGCGAGAAACGCGGCCTCGTCTATGCCATTTACTCCTTCACCCACGCTTATAGTGACGGCGGCGTCTTCGGCGTCTATGCCGGCACCGGCGAGGAGGAGGTGGAGGAGCTGATGCCGGTTCTCTGCGCCGAGATTCGCAAGCTCTCGGCGGGGTTGGCGCCGGCCGAGCTCGAGCGCGCGCGGGCGCAGCTCAAGGCGGGACTCCTCATGTCGCTCGAGAGCACGGCGGCGCGTTGCGAGCAGCAGGCGGCGCATATGATGGTGTTCGGCCGGCCGCTCGACATGGCCGAGATGGTAGCGCGCATCGATGCGGTCGACGATGCGGCGGTGGCGCGGGTGGCGCGGCAGTTGGCGAGCGCACCGCCGACGCTGGCCGCGTTGGGACCGGTGGGACGCGTCGATGCCTATCCGCGCCTCCTCGAGCGCCTGAGCGCCTAAGCGGAGGGAGCGCGAGCCTGGTGACCTCGGAGCTGCTGCGCCTGCCGCGCCTCTTTGGAAACGGCCCGCCCTCGCTGCGGCTCGCCGGCGAGCGGATCATATTGCGCCCGCCCGAGCGCGGTGATTTCGAGGAATGGGCGGCGCTCCGCGGCGAGTCGCGACGGTTCCTCACGCCCTGGGAGCCGAGTTGGTCGCCGGATTCGCTCTCGCGCAGCGCCTTCCGCCGCCGGCTCCAGCGTTACGCCGTCGATTGGCGCACCGATCAGGGCTACAGTTTCTTTCTCTATCGCGTCGAAGACGGCGCCCTTGTCGGCGGCATCGGCCTCAGCAACGTGCGCCGCGGCGTCGCCGAGACCGGTAGCCTCGGCTATTGGATCGGCGAGCGCTACGCCCGCCACCACTACATGAGCGCCGGGCTTCGCCTCATTCTCGCATTCTCCTTCGACCGCCTGAAGCTCCACCGCGTCGAGGCCGCCTGCCTGCCGCACAATGCGCCGAGCCGCGGCCT
>Ga0335081_10004559_pt1 | contig 21822 bp, 18 predicted proteins | sample Lox_Sample_35_FD_206713 | JGI IMG/M metagenome (GOLD analysis project Ga0335081, IMG submission 206713) | Soil microbial communities from Loxahatchee National Wildlife Refuge, Florida, United States - Lox_Sample_3.5 | ecosystem: Environmental > Terrestrial > Soil > Wetlands | place: USA... | reverse complement strand
AGGCCCACCACGTCGCGGACCTTGTCGATCAGGAACGGGCCGGTGGAGACCTTGAACTCCTCCACCAGCCACGGCTTGAGCCCGAAAGCGCGCCAGATCCGGTGGATCGTGGTCGGCGAGAGCCCCACCTGCCTGGCCAGCTCCCGCTTGGACCAGTGCGTGGCCCCCTCGGGCGCCTCCTCCAGGGTCCGCACCACCACCTCCTCGATCTGCGCATCGGTGATCGTGCGCGGCACGCCGGGCCGGGGCTCGTCGCTGAGTCCCGCGAACCGCGCGGTGACGAACCGGTTGCGCCACTTGCCGGCCGTCTCCCGGGTGATCCCCAGCTCGGCGGCCACCGCGACGTTGGTCTTCCCGTCCGCGCACATCAGCACGATGCGCGCCCGCTGGGCCAGGCCCTGCGCGGTCTTGCGCCGGCTCGCCCACCCTTGTAATGTCCGCCGCTCGGCATCCGTCAGCACGAGCGGGAGTCTCGGTTTGCCCGCCATACCTCCATAAGAGCGCAAAACTCAGGACCGGGACACTAGCGCTAGCGCAAGTCTCGACCTCAAGGCCGACGGCCCGTTAGGCCCTGGCAGAATCAACTACTCAGTGTCACTGTTAGACTACGAGATGTTCTCGACTGCAGGAGATCGGCGGGGCTATGACAGTCAGCGATACGATCGGGCAGGCCGGATGCATACTGCTGGCCGAGGACGATCCCGACACCGCCGAGTTCTTGTGCCGGGTGCTGCGTTCACGCGGCGGGTTCGAGGTGGTGCACGAACTGGGCGCGGAGCAGGCACTGCGCCGTATGAGGTCGCGGAAGCAGTGGGACCTGCTCATCACCGATATCCAGCTGCCGGGCATGTCCGGCCTCGAACTGCTCGGACGGGCCCGCGAGCTGATGCCCGATCTGCCCGTCGCGGTGATTACCGCGTACCCGTCCGTGGACTACGCCGTCTCGGCGCTTCGCGGCTCGGCGGCAGAATTCCTGCAGAAGCCGATCAGCGCCGCGGACTTGGTGGCCAAGGCCGCCAGGCTGATCCAGGCCGGCCGGGCGGCCCGCGCCGCGGGCCGTGAAACGGTGCTGGCCATCGGTGCCCATCCCGATGATGTGGAGATCGGCGCGGGCGGCACGCTGCTGGCTCACAGCGCGGCCGGCGACACCGTGGCGATCCTGACTCTGACGCGGGGCGCACGCGGCGGCGACCAGGCGCAGCGGGCCCGCGAGTCCCAGCAGGCCGCCGAGATCATTGGCGCCCGGCTATTCCTGGAAGACCTGGAGGACTCCCGGATCCCAGAGGGCGACCCGGCGATCGGCGTCATCGAGCGGGTCGTTGCGGAGGTCAAGCCGACGGTCGCTTACACCCATTCGGTGCACGACGTCCACCAGGATCACCGCAACACCCACCGCGCGGCCATGGTGGCCTGCCGGCGGGTGGGCCGCGTCTACTGCTTCCAGTCGCCGTCGGCCACCATCGACTACCGCCCGGCATACTTCGTGCCCATCGATGATTACATCAGCTGCAAGCTCAAGGTCCTCGACGCATTCGACTCCCAGGCCTCGCGTGACTACCTGGAGCCGGAGCTGATCACCTCGACCGCCCGGTACTGGGGCCGCTACGGCACTCGCACCCACGCCGAGCCCTTCGAGACCGTCCGGGACCGCGGCGGGGCCCCAGCGCCTCGTGCTGACGGCAATGGGCTGGCGGTGCCGTCGTGACCGCTCCGGCCCTGCGGACGGCAGATCGCTCCGGCCGGCCGGTGCGCGTCCTGGTCACCGGCGCGGGTGGCCCGGCCGCGATCGCCGCGATGAAGTCGCTGGGAGCCGAGCCCGCGGTGGAGCTTCTGGCTGCTGACATGGATCCGTGGGCGGCCGGGCTCTACCTCGTCCCGCCCGGGGCGCGGACGCTGGTCCCGGCCGGCGCGGCCCCGGATTTCACGGACATCGTGCTGGCCCGGTGTCGCGCGCTCGGCGTGGACGTCCTCCTGCCGACCGTCGACGCCGAGCTCCGACCGCTGGCCCGTGCCAAGGCCGCATTCAGCGCGGCTGGCATCAGCCTGCTCCTGGCACCCGCCGCAGCGCTGGAGGTCATCCTGGACAAGCTGGCGCTGGCCCAGTGCTGTGCCCCGGTCGTCCGCGTCCCGCGCACCGAGCCGTTCGGCCCCTCCATCGACCCTGCCACCTGGATGTACCCGGTCATCATCAAGCCCCGGACCGGCAGCGGGTCCCGCGGCCTGATGACCGCGGGCTCCGCCGCTGAGCTGGCCGCGCTCGAACGTTCCCCTAGCCTGATCGTGCAGGAGTTCCTGCCCGGCGAGGAGTATTCCGTCGATGTGCTCGCCGACGCCGGCGGGCACGTGATCGCCTCTGTCCCGCGGCTGCGGGTCAAGGTCGATTCCGGCGTGTCGGTTGGCGGCCGGACCGTCCACGACCCCGAACTGGAATGGTTCGGCCGGGCCGTCGCGCAGGCGACTGGCATCACCTACGTCGCCAACGTGCAGTGCAAGCGCGACCACGACGGCAGCCCCGCACTGCTGGAGGTCAACCCCCGGATGCCCGGCACGCTCGGGCTCACCATCGCCAGCGGCGTCGATATGCCCAGGCTCGCGCTGGCTGCCCTGCTCGGCCAGCCGGTGCCGGAGACGATGGACTTCCGCGAGCGGGCCGTGGTCCGCTTCCTCGATGAGCGGATCATCGACCCGGCCGACATCGCCAGCGCCGGGCGTGACCTGACCGGGACGCCAGCTTGAACGAGCCGGGCTGGCACGTGCCTCTCGATGAGGACTTCCACGTGCACTCCACGTTCTCCGACGGGGACAGCACCCTAGCCGAGAACGTCCGGGCCGCCCGGGAACGCGGGCTGCGCACCCTGTGCCTGGCCGATCACGTCCACCGGGACACGACATGGCTACCCGAGTTCACCGCCGCCGTAGCCCGGTACCGCCAGCAGCCCGGGCTGCGCGTCCTGGCGGGCGTGGAGGCCAGGATCCTGAACACCTCCGGCCGGCTCGACATCCCGCCCGCCCTGGACGGCATCGACTTGGTGCTGGTCGCTGACCACCAGTTCCCCTCCGATACAGGCCCGGTGCACCCGGCCCACATGCGTGACGTCATCGGCCAGGGGGGTATGACCGCAGCGGAGGCGATCGAGCGGCTGTGTGAAGCGACCGGGAACGCGCTCCCGACCGGGTGCCGCTGCTGGCCCACCTGTTCAGCGTGCTGCCCAAGATTGGCCTGCACGAGGACATGGTGCCCGATCCGCTGCTGGACCGCCTGGCCAGGCGAGCTGCGCATGCGGGCGCGCTGGTCGAGGTGAACGAGAAATGGTCCTGCCCGTCAGCCTGCACGATCGCGGTCATGGCAGGCGCGGGGGTCCGGGTCGTCGCGGGCAGCGACGGCCACCACTGCCGCGACATCGGCGTCTACCGGACGGTCCGGCTCACCGCGGAGGCCGTAATCCCGGCCTGACGTGATGGCGCACGCCCTGATCCCGGCGGCGAGTCCGGACGGTGTCGGTGACCCGCACGGACCTCAGCCTAGAACCAGCATCCGGATCAGCACCACGAGGGCCACAATGGCCAGTGCGATCAATGCCTTGATGGCCAGCACGCGCTCATACCTCACGGCGGCCTGGATCTCCTCGCGGAACTCCTCGGCCGGGTTGACCGCGTCGGGGCTGACGGTCGGCTCCGCGGCTTCCGGCCGGGCAACCTCTCGCTGGGACTGGGGCAGGCCGGCATCCCGACCTTGCCGCTCTTTTCCGTCTTGTCCCACTTCATTTCCGCGCCGCGCAGCTCCTTGACGTACGAGGCGAACGTGCAGGCGCATAGCAGCGGTCCGTACCCGGCGATGTAAACGAACACCCGGGAGAAAAGCCAGCCCAGCTTGCGTTTCTCCACGGCCTTGCCGAGGTAGGCGACCGGCATCGAGGCGGCCAGCCAGACGTAGGCGAACAGCACCAGGCTCGCCCGCTCGAAAGGTGTCAATGTGACGCCCAGCACCGGGAGCATATCGTGGAAGATCATCCGGTACAGCCGGGGAAAGCACGACGCGATGATGACGCAGAAGCTGATCAGGCCGGGGAACAGGATGCCCTCCAGCATGACGTGCCGGCCCGTCTCCCAGTCGATCATGAAGGTGAACCCGGTGATGAACACGTAGGTCAGCGCGCTGGTGATCCATAGCACGTGGAACAGGGTCCAGGCCATCGCGAAGTCGCTGAAGTACAGGATGACCAGGGACGCCGACGCGCAGATCATGAAGATCGGCAGCAGGAACAGGCAGAACCAGAACACCGCGAAGCTGACGCTGCCCAGCCGGTGCGCGGCGCTCGGGCGGCACCACACGTGCTTGAACTGCCTGGTGACCTGGACGTTGCCCCGGGCCCAGCGCAGCCGCTGCTTCCACAGCCCGACTATACTGTCCGGCTCCTCGGCCCACACGATGGCGTGCGGCTCGAACACCACCCGTTTCCCGGCCATCTGGGTCTTGAATGTGGTAAACGTGTCTTCGGCCAGCGAGGAGGCGTCGATGCGCCCGCCGATCGCCTCCAGGTTGGCCCGCGAGTGCAGTTGCGCGCCGCCGGCCAGGCAGGCGACCGCGCCGAGCACGTTCTGGCTGCGGCGGGCGGCCGCCTGCGCGGTGATGTACTCGAAGCCGATGAACTTGGTGAGGTAGTTGCCCGGCCGGCTGCCCTCCTTGATGTAGGCGGTCACCGCGCCGACCCGCGGGTCGGCCAGGTGGCGGGTCATCATCCGCAGCGAAATCGGCGTGTAGATCACGTCCGCGTCCATGATGAGCAGCGCCTGCATCCAGTCCTCGGACATGATGATGGCCAGGCCGTGGTTGAGGGTGTGCGCCTTGCCCTCGCCGCCCTTCTCCCGGCGCAGGTGGAACACCTGTCCGGGATACGCCGCTTCTTTCGCCTTGATCACGTCGGGCGTCGCGTCGGTGCTCGCGTCATCGACCACATACACCCGCAGCTTGTCCGGCGGGTAGTCCAGCTTGACCAGCCGGTCGATTGACGCGCCGATTACCGCCGCCTCGTTCCAGGCCGGGATGAGGATGGCGGTGCGCGGGAAATACGGCTTGCAGCAGTCGTAGTGATGACGCCGGAAGTGCACCGCGACCAGCAGGAACTGGTAGCTGGCGGCCAGCAGCGGCATCGCGCCGGCCATGACCACGATGACGGGCAGCCACAGCGCCGTGGCCCGCAACACATCCAGGATGGACAGGAAGACATGCATCAGCGGCTCCGGCCAGAAAACCTGGAGCGCGCTCGGTGGTAACCAGCCAGGGTGGCCGGCTCGCCGCGCGGATTCACGCCGCGCCCCCTGTACCCATCTCAGCTCCCCGAGCCACCCGACTGGCGGCGGGCCACTGCCATCTGCCCGAACCCGGCAGCCACCGCGCGGGACCTTCCGGCGGGAAGCGGCGACCACCGGACCGTCCCCAACCGCCAGGATCCGTGCGGTGGCCTTGCCAGTTCAGCAGCCATTCCCCCATTCCGCCTCGCTGAGCGGACTGCTCAGCGCCCCGTGACGAATCCCGCTGCCGGCGCGCCCCGGCGGCTGACCGGGCGCCCTGCCGATGCCGACGGTGACCCATGGATGCCGAGCGCACACTACATTCACAACGGCAACTCTGAGTCGGTCGAATGACACCTTCTGTCGCCCGCTACCAGTTGCAGACAATGTGTAGTCAGAGTATGCCTATCAGTCATTTGTTGAGGCAGGGTGGAGTGGGCGCACCCGCTGGCCGCGGAGGCAATGGGTGGGACGAAAGGTGCGCAGGGCCATCAGCGTGGTCTGCAGGGCGGTGACGCCCGCCAAGACCGCCCAGCCGACGGTGAGGATGTGCTGCTGGGCGAACAGCGCCGTATGCGTCCAGCAGAACACCCCGCCGCTTCAGCAGGGCGAGAACCTCCCCTTTGCCGCCTGCGGCGCGGGCCCGTGCCCACTAGCATACTCTAAGTAACATCATAATAGCACTCTGTTATAAGCTAAGGTGAGAGCCCTAAAATGCGCCTGAGGGGAGGGTGGGCACTGGCTATCGGGCGTCAAGCGTGAGGCACAGAGGCGGATGAATGATCAGGCGCGCGCAAGCCTTCCTGGTTCAGCGATGGCGGACAAGGCCTCCCATCGTGATCGACGTGGTCGTCGCCGTCGTCGCGCTGCTGATCCTGGGTGTCGGGCGCTTCCTCGCCGTAGCCAATCTGGTGGTCAACGTCGTCTTCATCATCTACTTCTGCCGGCACGCCGCCTTCGCGATCGCCGCCGCCCGCTGGTCTTACGTCGACCTGACGGTCGACCCCGTCGACCTGGGCTACGCCCCGCCGCTGACCGTGCTCGTCGCCTGCCACAACGAGGAAGCGGTGGTTGTCCCGCTGGCCGCCGCGCTGAGCCGGCTGGAGTATGACCGCCGCACACTCCAGATGATCATCATCGACGACGGATCCGCCGACAACACCGGCAAGCTCCTGGACGAGGCGGTGGCCGGCCACCCCGATATCGAGGTGCTGCACCGGCCGCCGGGCCTCGGCGGAGGCAAGTCGGGCGCGCTTAACTACGCGCTCGAGCGGCTGACCGGGGAGATCGTGATCATCTTCGACGCGGACCACAAGCCGCACCCGCAGGTCCTGCAGCGGCTGGTCCGCCATTTCCGCGACCCGCAGACCGCCCTGGTGATGGGCCGGTGCTGGATCAGCAACGCCGCCGAGACCTGGCTGGCCGGCGCGATCTATGTCGACTACCTGTCCGGGTACCTGGTCAATGAGTACGGGCGGCAGGCGCTGTTCGAGCTGCCCGCCTACGGCGGGGCCAACTGCGCGGTCCGGACCACCGTGCTCAACGCGCTAGGCGGATGGAACGAGCACACGGTCACCGAGGACACCGACCTGACCCTGCGCTGCCTCCTGGCCGGGTACCGGGTCCGCTTCGACGCCACCGCGACCGACGCCGAGGAAGCGACCACCAAGATCCCCCGCTTTATCAAGCAGCGGTACCGGTGGGCGCGCGGCCACCAGCAGGTCTTCCGCGACTACTGGCGGCCGATCCTGCGCTGCCGCTACCTCACCTTCGCCGAGAAGGTCGAATCGGTAATGTTCCTGCTCGTCTACCACGTCCCGGTCGCGATATCGGCCAGCGCGGTGCTGGCGGTGCTGCGGCTGTGCGGCATCGGCCCGAGCTTCACGGTCGTCGATGTGCTCCCGCTGGCCGGGCTGCTGTTTGTCGGGCCGATGTCTGAGCTGGCGGTCGGCCTGATGGTGGAGAAGGCGCCGCGCCGGTGGGTCTTTTCGATGTTGTTCGTCTATCCGCTGTTCGTGCTGTTCACGGTGGTCTGCACCCGGTCCTGGCTCGACGGGGCGCTCGGCCGCAAATACACCTGGGTCAAGACGGTGCGCTCGGGGTACCAGGCGCCCGAGGCCGACGTCATCGCGGGCAGCCCGTCGTGATCCACCGCAGGCGCCGCGTGCTCACGCTGCTCGCCGCGTGCTCGATCTGCTGCTATGCGGGGTTTACGCTTCTCGGCCGGCCGTGCAGGCGGGCCGAGACGTGGCTGGCGCTGTCGATCATGGGCCGGCCCCGCTGGGTGACCGCGATGGCCGGGGTGACCCGCTCGGACTTCAGGCGCGGGCAGACGGTGCGAATCCGGTTCAGCACCCTATCCTCGCTGTTCCGGGTGGCATCCGGACGCGGGCTGGTGAGCGTGTCGTACACCAGCTACTCGTCGTCGCTGATCGCGCTGACGGCCGTGGCGTGCTGCGGGCTGTTCATCGTACGCGCACCGCGGCTGCGCCGGTATGCCGCCGTGGCGATCTCTGCCTCCGCCGTGCTGGTGTGGAGCAGCCTGCGGCTGGCCGGCTCGTTCTGGCTGGTGCACCTGCTGGGCAGCCCGGTCGCCTGGCTTTTTGATGACTGGTTCGGCGTCTTGCTGGTGCTCGTCGACACCGCGCTGGGCTACCACATGCTCATCTGGCTGCTGCTGCCGGGGAAGCGGGCGACGTGATCCCCGTGTGGGGATACGCCACGGCGGCCGCGGCGGTGGCACTGGTCGTCGGCTTGCGCATACTCCGCAGGTTCCGGATTACGGCTCGCCTCCACCTGGCCTTGAAGTCCTCGCAGGAAACCATCCGGCGTGTCGCGGTCCGCGAGTGCGTGGCCGTCGGCGTCTCGGAGACCGCGCGCATGCTCGTCCGGCACATCAGGAAGGAGGAGTCCCGCGCCGTCCTCGATGAACTGGTGATTGCCCTCGCCGAGCGCCAGTGGGAGCCCACGTCCAAGGCCGCCATCCTGGACCTGCGGATCTGGGCCCGCGGTTACGCCCTCGACCACCCAGAGGTGCTAGCCGTCGAGCCGCCTGCCGCGGCAGGTCACGGCGACCTGCCCGCTCACGGAGCCCTGCCAGCGTCCGTGCCCAGCCGCGCCGAGCAGCCGGGTGCCGCACCGGATTCCGGCGAGCCGGCCCCGGAGGCCGCGGACCTGCCGGACCCTGCGGCCGTGGCCCCGGCCACGGTCGTGGTCTGCGGGGCCAGCGGGCCCGCCGCGCTGGCCACGATCAGGGAGCTGAGCCGGCTGGGCCACCGGGTGGTGGCCGCCGACCGTAACCGGCGCTCGACAGGGCTCGCCCTGGCCAGCGTCGGTGAGGTCCTGCCGGCGCCTGATGAGCCTTCCTTCGCCGCGTGCCTGGTACGCGCGGCCCGCGCGCACGGCGCGAGCGCTATGATCTGCACCGCCGCCGACGAACTGGCCGCGCTGCACGCCGCCCAGGAAGAGCTCATCGCGGCCGGGGTACGCTGCGTCTTTCCGCGGCTGGACGCGGTCCGGGCGTGCGCGGACGCGTCGCGGTTGCGCGAGGTGCTGAACGAGGACGGCACGGCCGCGGGCAGCCGTGAATTCAGCGCCGACGTCCTGCTCTCCGTGGAGGGCCACGTCGCGGGGATCGTCCCGCACTGGCAGACCGGCCTCGTTGCGGGCGTGCCGACCAGGTCGGAAACCTTCAGCGACGACCGGGTGGCCGAGGGATGCCTCCAGGCGGTCAAGTCGCTGCGGCTTACCGGGCCGGCCGCCATCCGGGGATCTGTCACGGCCGAAGACCAGATCCTGCTGCTGGAAGTCAGGCCCTATTTCTCGGCGGAACTTGCCCTGTCGCTGCACGCGGGCGCCGACCTGGTCGGGCAGCACCTGCGGCAGATCTACGGCCTGCCGATCTTGGCGGAGCGGCTCACCGCGCTGCCTGGGGTGGTCATGACACGTGAAATCCATGAGAAATTCGAGGAGTAACAGCCATGCGGATTATGGTCGCGGCCGGAACCAGGCCGGAAATTATCAAGCTCAGCCCCGTGGTGCGGGCGCTGCGGGAGGAAGACCATAACGTTTACGTGGTGGCGACCGGGCAGCACGCGGATCCCGCGATGGCGGCGCACGTTTTCGACGGGCTCGGCTACTGGCCGGACACCGTCTGGGACCTTCCGCGCGAACCCGGTGCCCGCGGGGGAGCCATACTCGCCAACGCGACACAGGAGCTCGGCCGTTCGCCAGGCGACGCGGTGCTGGTGCTCGGCGACACCGACACCGCGCCCCTCGTGGCCCTGGCGGCCCGCCGGCACCGCATCGGCGTCATCCACGTGGAGGCCGGCCTGCGGTCGTTCAACGGGCATTCCGGGGAGGAGATCAACCGCCGGGTGATGGCCGCGACCGCGACGCTGAACCTCGCGCCCACGGAGCTGGCCGCCAGGTTCCTGTTCGCCGAGGGCGTCCCCGCCAAACGGGTCCGCGTCGTCGGCAATCCCATTATCGACGTGCTGACGGAGAGCCGAGTGCCGCGCTGCGCGCTGGCCCACCGGAGCGGCATCTTGTTCACCGCGCACCGCGCGACCAACGTCGACCAGCCACACCGGCTCCGCACGATGGTGCGGCTGCTGGGGGAACTCGGCCGTGCGCACGGGCCGGTCACGTTCCCGGTGCACCCGCGCACCGAACGCCGCCTGGCCGAGGCCGGCCTGCTGGGGCAGGTGACCGGCCTGGACGGCGTCCACGTCTGCCCGCCGCTCGTCTTCCACGACCTGCTGAAGCAGCTGTCCCGCAGCCAGCTTGTGGTCACCGATTCCGGCGGCCTGCAGGAGGAGGCGGCCTATTTCGGCCTGCCCGTGGTCATCATGAGGAAGACCACACCGCGATGGGAGGGCGTCCAGGCGGGCACGGCGGAGCTATGCGGGCTGGACCCGGAACGGGTCCTCCGCAGCGTGGAGCACTTCCTCCAGATGGCCCGGCTCGCGGAAGTCGACGAGGTCCCCTGCCCCTACGGAACAGGCGACGCCGGCAGGCGGATCGCTGCCCTGCTGCGCGCCGCGAGCATCCAGGAGGTGCTGACGCCCCTCGAGTGCGACCTCGACCTGCCCGGAGCCGACATGCTAGCCGGCGTGTTGGACGGAGCCTTGAAGTGAGCGGGCTGGCTGGCCGACCGCCGCTCGCGGTTACCGCGGACCTGGACGACACCCTGTTCGCGCAGCACGATTACCTGGACGGGGCCTGGCGTGACGTAGCCGCCGCAGCGGCCCGCCGCGGTATCCCCGGGGAGCCGCTGCGGGCCGCGCTGTGCGAGATCGCCTCGCTCGGCTCGGATCGCGGGCAGATCATCGACCGGGCGCTGGCGGCCTGCGGCATCCCGGCACAGCCGGACCTCATCGCCGACCTGGTCGGCGCATTCCGCGCCCACCGCCCGGCCGTGCTCACTCCGTACCCCGGCATAACCGACGCGCTGTGGCAGCTCCGCGAGGTCGTACCGGTAGGATGCGTCACCGACGGCGATCCGCAGATCCAGCGTGCCAAGATCGCCGCCCTAGGGCTGGCCGACGCCTTCGACGTAATCGTAATTAGCGACGAGACCGGCAGGCCGTTCCGCAAGCCACATCCAGTGCCATTCCTGATGGCGCTGCACGCGCTCGGCGTCGTCGCCGCCGACGCGGTGCACATCGGCGACCGCCCCGAAAAGGACGTCGCCGGGCCGCGCCGGCTCGGCATGCGTGCCATCCGGGTCATGACCGGCGAGTACGCGGCCACGCCCAACGGCGACAGCCCGCCCGACCTGACTTTCGAGGACGCGGCGAGCGCCATGCAGGCCATCCGGGACGCGGCGCTGGCGGGAGCGAGCCGCCGGGTTTCCCGGCACTGACGCGCTCTCACTATCAGTAATATATTGAGTACTTTCGGTAACAGACAGTAATGGCGGTACTAGGCGAAGGGCGTCGCAGCGGGGAACCCACGGGGGCTCGAAGGCAGGTGGATGACGCAGCATGCTGCCCAGATCATCCCAGATCATCGAGGACACCGCGGACGCGGTCGGCCCTCGGCCCTCCTGCGGACGATCGGCTGGCTGGGCGCGGCCGCACTTGCGATCGGCGGCAGTAATCAGAGCCTGTTCCTCATCGGCGCGCTGCTCGCCGGCCAGGGGTCGGCGGCCGTCCCGTTGCTCGGCTCGGCCTGGTGCTGGGCTGGATGGCTGTGCCGGGCTGGATCGAGCTCGGCTGCATGTTCCCCAACCGGGTCGGCGGCATTGCCGCGACCTGCGCCGAGGCCTTCCGGCCTTACAGCGCTCTCCTGGCCAACCTGACCGGTACCTGCTACTGGTGGGGCTGGATTCCCGCCTGCGGCCTGACCGCGATCCTGTCCGCGACCGCCGTCCATGAGTGGTTTCTGCACTCCATCCGCATCACGCCGCTCGCGGTCATAATCGTGTTCGGATTCGCCGGTGTTAACCAGCGGTCATACGGGATGGACCTGCTGCGGTGGTTCCGCTTCACCTGGGCGGCCGGGTTCGAGTGGGATCAGGCGACGCGGGCCGAGGCCAGGGACTTCTGCCGGTGGCTGCAGCTGGCGGGCAAGCCGGAGCGGGATCACTGGCGGACGGGACGTCAGTCATCGGCACCGGCAAGCAAGCCCTTGACCTTATCGTCTTCGCGCCCGAGAGTACCCCGGGGACTACCCGGCAGCGCCGAAGGCCGGCAGTGCCCTGCCCCGCCACGTCGCCGAGCACGTCATGCAGCAGGTCGAGGACGAGGCCCGCCTCGCCAGGCGGGACAACCCCGCCTATCGGCTGATCACCCTGATCCTCGTCCAGCATGACGCCCATTACGTCTCGATGGTGGAGGCGGTCAGCCGGTGGGCCGGGCATCCCGGCGCCCGCGACGGCCTGGCGGGGAGCCGGCTCCGGGCCGCGCGGATGCTCGGCCTGGGCACCGCGGATAACCGGTCTTTCCCGGCATGCACGAGGCCTCGGCGCTGGTGGCCGGGCGACCCTGGCCGGGGCCCACGCGGCCTGGTCCGGACCGGACCAGGCCGGGGCCAGCATCGCGGGCGGCATGCACCATGCGATGGCCGCGCACGCCAGCGGATTCGGCGCCTGCAACGATGTGGCGATCGCGATCGCCTGGCTGCCGGGACACGGCGCCGAGCGCATCGCCTACGTGGACATCGACGCGCACCACGGCGACGGGTGCAAGCCGCGTTCTGGCCCGGATCGCCGGGTGCAGGTAGACCTCCCGGGAGGACACCGGCGGTGCCTGCGCCTGTTCCCTGACCCGGGCGTCCGGCAGATTGTGACCTAGGCCACTGAACGTGCGACGTAAGGCCCTGTATCGGGCACTGCCGGTGCTGTTCACTGGCAGATAAGCATCGGAGAGACGGGACGCACTGGTCCGGTGATGATCGATACCGCGCGCCGGGTACCGCACCGGATCCCTGGATCCGGAGTTTTCTGGTGCCCGCTGGAGGACCCGAGACCGCGCCGTCCCGGCAGACAGCGCCACCGCCGGACCAGGGGGCGTGATGATCAGTTACCCGGACATTGAAAAGCTGCTGGCGGCCCGCAGCGAGGAGCCGCCCGTCCTGTCGCTGTACATGGAGGTGCCGCTGGATCCGCCTGGCCTGCGCGGGTTGCCGGTCAGGGCCGGTGACCTGCTCGAGATGGCCGCGGAGGGCCCCTGCGCGCCGCACGGCCCGGATGCGGGGCGGGTGCTGGCCGAAACCCGGCATCACCTTTGGCGGCTTCTCGATCACCAGTCAGCCGGCTGGCTTGGCCGGTGCGTGGCCCTGTTCGTCTGCGGCCCCGCCGGGCTCGCGGAGGCGGTCACGCTTCCTGCCGGGCTTGGCGACCAGGCCATCTTCGGGCACCGGCCACACGTGCGGCCGCTGCTGCTGGCCCTGCAGCGCAGCCCCGCCTTCCGCGCGGCCGTGGTCGACCGGCGGCACGCCTGGCTGTTCGCCATCGCGCCGGACCGGGTCGAGGTGGTCACCGAGCCCCCGGCGGACGGCGTGCGGAGCCCGCGCTACGGCGGCTGGTACGGCCTGGAATCGCACCGCATCAACGACCGGATCGCTGAGATGGCACGCCGCCATTTCCACGACGTCGCCGGCCTGGTCGCCCAGGACCTCCGGGACGGGCAGGAGCAGCTCGTGGTAGGCGGTCACGCGGACACCATCCCGCACTTCCTCGCCGCCCTTCCCGCTGACGTGCGGGACCGCTTCGCGGGCAGCTTTGTCGCCGACACCGCTGCGCTGACCCCCGCCCGGGTCCGGGCCCTGGCCGACGCCGTCATCGCCAAGCAGGCGGAGAAGTCCGGGCAGCGGCTTGTCACCCGGATCCGGCAGCAGCCGCCCGGCGGCCTGGCGGCCAGCGGCCTGACGGCGTGCCTGGCCGCGGTGCGCCAGCACGCCGTCGCCGTCCTGGCCGTGCCCGCCCGCGGACTGGTCCCCGGGGCCGTCTGCCGTCGCTGCGGAGCGCTCGGCGCCACCGGTCCCGGCTGCGCCCACGCGGACAGTGCGCTGGCCATCCCGGATCTCATCGATGAGATAGCGGTCCGGACACTCCACGACGGCGGGCAGGTCGAGGCGGTGCCCGACCCGCCCGGCGGGATCGCCGCCCGCCTCCGCTTCCCCGTCGGCCGCTACACCGGCGCGTAGTCACGACAGGACGGTGACGCGCCGTCGATGGCCGCCCGGCAGACCTAGCCGGAGTTTGTGTGCCCAGCAGCGTGGGTGCACAGCGTCGACCAGGAGGTGGTCACGTTGAGGTGATCCACGCGTAAGTCCGTGTCCGCCAGCCGGTGGAAGTCCGGTCCGGGTGGCTGCCAGGAGGCCCGGTAGCAGGCTGCCAGTGCCGGGGGGAAACGCCCGGTGCTGAAGCGCAGCGTCGAGAGCCCCTTCGGGGGGAGCGACTGTCCAGCCCGCAGCATGAAGCGAATCCTGCAGCCTCATGAGGCTAACCCCGCAAGGGGACAAGAGGGGTGCCGAGCCGCTGAAATCACGGCGAAGGCCATGGAGCGTTTCCGGTATTGGGCTGGTACCGGGAACCCCGGGTAGGCGAAGACGATGCTGATGATTGCCGCTGACGCGGTTGTTGCCCTCAGCCGCCAGCGCTCGCCGTCGGTCGGCGGTGTGGCCGAAAGCGGCCAGCCCGGCCGGACCACCCGGCGTGCCAGCAGGCCGCAGATGCCGGGCCACTCGGATCACCCGCGGCATAGTGCGCGGGCGGATCAACCTGGCCTGGGACCGGCGGAACGGGCGGAACCTCGAGTAGCTGCCCGGGGACCCGCCGCTGAGCGCAGTGGGCTCAAGTTAGCTCAGCCGGAATGGCTAAGGACCTGGCAAGTCGGGACCTTGGACTGGTGTACCACCATGTCCCCGGGGCGATGATCGGGGGAAGCGAGGCATGGCGGACGAGCGCCAGGCCCGGGGACGAAGCTGCGCCCTGGAGGGAAGTGGGTGCGGTGATCACGGTGGAATTGTCGATGGAGGAAGCTAAAGCGGTAGCTGACCTCATCTGGGGTAATTCTGTTGATACACGCTGGCTGTGCAGCACGGCCCGCAAGATTACCGCTGCGCTTGATGAGGTAGCGGTGGTCTCGCCCCGGACCCTGGCCCGGCTTCCGCTTACGCTGTGTGAGGGTGAGTCCCATGGATGAGAACGACAAGGCCCAGGCCCTGAAGGAGCAGGCCGCCGGATCCGGGGACCTCCGCGAGCTGAGCTACGGGCGCGGGCACGGGGACGTGCCGGTGCCGCGCCAGGTGAAAGACCACCTGGACGCGGCCCGGGCGGCGCGTGGCCGGGGCCCGGCAGCCCAGGCACCGGGCCGGGACGGGCAACACCACGACGCCAGCCAGCGCAAGGCACGGCACGAGCGTGCGCGGGAGCTGTACGCGGCGGTCGAGGGCCAGCAAAGGCGCCTGTCCCGGGCGCTGGGGCAGTCAGCTGATCTGCTGTCGGCCAGCGAGGAGCAGGCCGGTCGCCTCGTGGTCGCGCTCGAGCACGCCGCGGCCGGGGTCGCGCCGGACTGGGCGAAGACCGAGGCCTCGGTGCGGCGCGCCGAGACCCTGCAGCACCGGGCTGAGCGCGCCAGGGAGCTGCGCGACGGGATCGTCGCCGCTGCGGCGGGCCTGGCCGTCATAGCAGAGGAAATCGCCGCGAGTCATCTCGGCCTGGACCCCGACCGTGTGGAAGCAATTGACTGGATCTACGGGGAACGGCTACTGGAGCCGGCCTGATCGGCACGCAACGGGCACGCTTCTATCCGAGCCTGTCCGTTTTCAGGACTGCCCTGGAGTGCTGCATAATCGGGAGCGGATGAGGCTGCCGTGTCTGTCCGGGCTTGCCCCGGTCCCGTTAGCGGCCGGGGAGCTGGCGCTGTGCGACGGTGGTGCCTGATGCGCGGTGAATGAGCGGACTGATCAGGTGACTTGCTGCGCGTGCTGGCCCGGCGCCGCGCCGGGCGGCCCGGGAGCGTGGGCCCCGATGCGGTCGCGGCGGCCAGCCCGGAATCCGGAACCTGAAGCAAGTCTCTGGCCATGGGCTGCGCAAAGCGGGCGGCCGCCCGGCACAGGGGTGCCTTCCAGCCCGGCGGGGAGTTTAGGGACCTTCGCCTGATAGGTCGGGTCAGAGGTCCGCTGGGCGCGCGGCTTGCCGTGCCTGAGTGTTGCGTCAGCGAAATCGGCGAGCCGCCGCAGGCGTGCCTGTGCTCGCCGGGCGTTGCTCAGCTTGCGGCATGCAGGTGCGACATGATCGGGCAGGATGGAAAGCCGGTACCGCTCACGGCCTGGGCGCTGCGTTACAAGGATGTGGCGCCGCAGCGGGAGGGGCTCCGCGAGGCGCTGTGTACTCTCGGCAATGGCTACTTTGCCACCCGGGGCGCGGTGCCGGAGTCGCGGGCTGACGGCGTCCACTATCCGGGCACCTACCTTGCAGGGTGTTTCAACCAGTTGCGTACTGAGGTCGCGGGCCGGGCGGTGGAGAACGAGAGCCTGGTGAATGCCCCCAACTGGCTGCCGCTGACGTTCGCCGTCGGCGGCGGGGCGTGGCTCGGCCGGGGTGACACCGATGTGCTGTCGGATCGCCAGGACCTGGATCTGCGGCACGGGGTGCTAACCCGGTGGCTGCGGGTCCGTGATGACCTTGGCCACCGGACGCTGGTCATCCAGCGCCGGTTCGTGCATATGGGCGCGGCGCATCTTGGTGCGCTGGAGACGACGATCGTGGCGGAGAACTGGTCGGGCCGGCTGGAGGTGCGATCGGAGATTGACGGCACCGTGACCAACAGCGGGGTGCCGCGGTATCGCGAGCTGGCCAGCGGGCACCTGGTCCCTGGCCACGCGTGCGCCCTGCCGCCGGATGGCATGCTGCTGGTGGTGGAGACGAGCCAGTCGCACATCCGTATCGCCGAGGCGGTGCGGACGCGGGTGTTCCATGACGGCATGCGGGTACGCGCGAACGCCACCGTGAGCCCGCAGCCAGGGCGGATCGGCCAGCAGTTCCAGATCAGCGTGGCAGAGCGGGAGAAGGTCGTCATCGAAAAGACGGTGGCGATCACCACCTCGCGTGACCGTGCCGTCTCGGACGCGGGCATCGCGGCGGCCTGGTGGCTGGAGATGGCTGGCTCATTCGGCGAGCTGCTGGCGCAGCACACGATGGCGTGGGCTCATCTGTGGGAGCGCTTCCAAATCAGGCTTGCCGGCGGTAAGGACGACCTGGTGCTGCCGGTGTTGCGGCTGCACGCCTTCCACCTGCTGCAGACGGTGGGGCCGAACACCGTGGACCTGGATGCCGGTGTCCCGGCGCGCGGGCTGCACGGTGAGGCCTACCGCGGGCACGTGTTCTGGGACGAGCTGTTCGTGCTCCCCGTGCTCAACCTCAGGCTGCCGCAGCTGAGCAGGTCACTGATGGCCTATCGCTACCACCGGCTGCCCGCGGCACGCCGGGCGGCGATCCAGGCCGGCTATACCGGCGCGATGTTCCCCTGGCAATCCGGCAGCGATGGCAGCGAGCAAAGTGCCCTGCTGCACCTCAACCCGCAATCGGGCCGCTGGCTGCCCGACACAACCTACCTGCAGCGCCACGTCGGTATCGCGATTGCCTACAACGTCTGGCAGTACTACCAGGCCACCGGCGACCGGGGTTTCCTCGCCGACCAAGGCGCCGAGATCATCCTGGAGATCGGCAGGTTCTTCGCGAGCATGGCCGCCTTCGACCGCGAGCTGGACAGGTACGTCATCCGCGGCGTGGTAGGCCCCGATGAGTTCCACACCGGCTACCCAGATTCCGCGCACGCCGGGATCGACAACAACGCCTACACCAACGTGATGACCAGCTGGCTGCTGCTGCACGCCATCAAGGTGCTTGACATCCTTCCCGCCCACCGCCGCGAGGAGCTCACCGGCAGGCTCGGCATCACGGCGGCCGAGCGGCAGCGCTGGGAACACATCTCCCGCCGCATCTACGTCCCTTTCCACGGCCATGGGATCATCAGCCAGTTCGAGGGCTACGACAACCTCAAAGAACTCCACTGGGAGGCCTACCGCCACAGATACGGCGACATCAGGCGGCTCGACCGGATACTCGAAGCCGAGGCAGACAGCCCCAATAGCTACAAGGCCTCCAAGCAGGCCGACGTGCTGATGCTGTTCTACCTGCTGTCCGCCGACGAGCTCACCGCACTGCTGCACCGCCTCGGCTACGACTGGTCGCCGCGCCAGATCTCCGCCACCATCGACTACTACCTCGCCCGCACCTCCGACGGCTCCACCCTCAGCACGCTGGTGCACGCCTGGGTGCTCGCCCGCGTGCATCGCGAACACACCCTTGAGCAGTTCATCGAAGCCCTGCGTACCGACGTGGCCGACATCCAGGGCGGCACGACCGCGGAAGGCATTCACCTCGCGGCAATGGCAGGAACCATCGACGTGCTGCAGCGATGTTTCGCCGGCATCGAGACACGCGATGATGTTCTCTGGCTCGACCCGTTCTGGCCACAAAGCCTCGGCATACTGGAACTTCCCATTCTCTACCGGGGCCATGTGATCACCTTGACCGTCGCCGGCCACACGGCGCTCGTGCACAGCGCCCCGGGAAACCTGCCGCCCGTTCGTGTCGGCTGCGGCGGACAGGTGCGCCAGATAAGCCCCGGGCAGACCCTGGGGTTCCAGCCCGGGCCAGCGGCCGAAGGCCCGGCGGCTACGCCACTGGCCTAGCCATAGCCACGGCCTGTGCCGCAGAGCGTGACACACCAGCGGGTCCCGTGCCGGGCCGGACGCACAGGACCACGATGCGCTCGGCGCCTACGTCCGCTCGGCCGTCTCCACGTACTTCCACCCGGTGGGCACCTGCAAGATCGGTACCGACCCGATGTCGGTCGTCGGCCCGCAGCTCAACGTCCACGGGATCGAAAACCTGCGGATCGCCGATGCCTCGGTAATGCCGTCGATCGTGACCGCGAACACCAACGCGACTGTGCTTGCGATCGCGGAGCGGGCGGCGCGCCTGATCACCGGCGAGCGCACGGTCGCAGCCATGCTGACCTGGCAGGGACGGCCCGAAGAGACAGAGCCGTGGATCCAGCGCGCCGAGCGGTCTTCGGCCTTTCAAAGGAGCGCACATGAATTCTCTGCTGGTCGGCGTCGGCATCTGTGATCGTGCCGCGCAGGGGGACGACCCGGTCGCGGACGCGGTCACCGCCGAAGCCCTCGGCTATGACTTCGTGTCCGCCTTCGACCGTCCGGTCGCGGACGCGGCCACCGCCCAAGCCGTCGGCTACGACCTTGCGCGCCGAGAACCCACATGACATAGTCGCCGGAAGCGGGATAAGCTCCAAGCGCATGTCCGGTACAGCGGCAGTACCTGCCATCGATCCAACCTCCTCGTGATCCGTTGCTTGCTAAGAGGCCCCAACCCGCCGAGCAGGTCTGCTGAAATCGCGCCGCTGCTACGCGCTGTTCCTGACACAGGCGGCAACGTGTCCCCGGGCGGGAGGCGGTGCCCGCTCCTGATGTATGTCCGTTTCATTCAAGACCCCGCTGGTCTCGCGCACCGATCATTGTCTGCAAACTCCGACCAGAGAATGAGGAGCTCGACCATCAAGCCGCGCATCCATGTCATCACGCTTGCGGTAGCTGACCTCGATCGGGCCCTGGCGTTCTACCGCGACGGGCTGGGCTTCCGGACCGAAGGCCTGATCGGTACCGAGTTCAAAGGGGACGAGACCATTCCCGACGGGACCACGGCGGTGTTCCACCTCGACGGCGGCCTCATGCTGTCGATATATCCGCGCTCTGAGCTCGCCAAAGACGCCGTCGTCCCACTGACCGCGGCGAAGCCCGGCGAGTTCAGCATCGGGCACGCGGTGGCCAGCCGGGCCGAGGTCGAGGAAGTCATCGCACAGGCGAAAGCAGCCGGAGCAGCCGTCACCGACTCACCTCACGACCGGCCGTGGGGCATCTACTCGGGATACTTCCAAGATCCCGACGGCCACCTCTGGGAGATCATCTGGAACCCCGCGCTCGACCTCGCCCCGTCCTGAGTGGCCACGACCCAAGCGGGTATCGACTCGGGACGCTCGCTTGGCGAGCTCAGAGCAAGATCATCTTGGGCGGGGACCGCGAAGGGTCCATCACCTGTTCGGCCACCTGGATCGGCGCCCCGGTGGCCGCGGCCGGCGGAAGCGCGTGCCCGATGCGGGCCGTCACCGCGGGTCGGGGCCGGTGCAGTCCTCGGCCTTGTGGTCAGGGAAGGCGGGCCGCTTGCCACCCGGCCGAAGCGGGAACACACGCCAGCCCCGGGCAGCACACCACCGCGCCGCGCTGTGCAAAAGCAGATGGCATGTTGACCGCCGGAACCCGCCGCGATCAAACGCGACCTGCAGCGACCCGCGCTCGAGGCCATCAGCACCGGCGACGACGCCGCCGTCACAGCCGCCTGGGCTTCACCACAGACCAGGCAGCGGCTGGCCGGCGCGCACCGGCAGCCTGGCCCGGCCAGGGGCCCTGGATCCCACCCGGTCACCTGACCGGCAATCGCAGGTTAACGTACTAGCGCGGGACGCCGACGGGCACACAATCAGTACTGTCCCGGCGCTTAGGAGGGCCAGATGCGCATTTCCCATCTACTTCGCGTCAAGGGCGCGCAGGTTGTCACCGTTTCCCCGGATACGACGGTACAGCGCCTGCTGGCGGTGCTCGCCGAGCACCGGATCGGTGCCGTCGTCGTCTCTCACGACGGCACCACGGTCGAGGGGATCGCCAGTGAGCGGGATATCGTCCGGGCGTTCGCCGAGCGAGGCGCCGTGGTGATGTCCGAGCCGGTCACAGCGATCTACACGGCCGAGGTCCACACGGTCACGCCGGAGACCTCGCTGGAGGACGTCATGCGCATGATGACCGAGCGCCGGTTGCGGCACGCGCCGGTCGTGGTGGAGGGCGGCCTGCGAGGGATCGTGAGCATCGGTGACGTGGTCAAGAACCGTATCGACGAGCTCGAAACCGAGCGAGCCCACTTGACCGACTACATCACAGGTACCCGCTAGCGCTGGCTCAGTCAGCACACGCATCCAACGAGCCCATGGAACTCCCCGATGCAACGCCGCCGAATGCTGCATCGCGGTCGTCTCCAAGATTGAAGCGCGGTGGTGGCCAGCCGGTACACGCCGCCGTAGGTGGTGCCGTCATGGCAGGTGACGGTGACGGCCGCGGTGATGACGCGGACCTTGACGCCGCCGATCAGGGAGGTGAACGACCCGTCGGGCAGGTGCCGGAGCACCGGCAGCCGGCGGGTGGAGGTCAGCCGGACCAGGAACTGCGCTTTCGCCGCGGCGACCGCGGCGAGGAAATCCCCGCCATCTTAGCCGCAATGGTCGAGCGCCGCGGGCACGGCGCGAGGCCTCGCCTATGCCCGTACGAGCAGTCGGCAGCCGTGAACTCTGCCAGCCGAGGACGGAGGCTGACAGGAAGCCTGTCACGGAGAGCAACCTGAGCCTTCGCGCGCCCGCGCAAAGAGCCGCCATTCTGCACGGTCGCAGACCCTCGTAGTCCTGCGCCAGAAGCAGATGCGGATCAGGATGATCTGGCGTAGCCCAGGGTGCGAAACCCAAATCCGCCTGATTGAGACTTCTGGTAGACGGTGCGGGCCTGGCCGGGATGGCAGTGAGTCAGGGCGTAGCGTTGAGAGGTCCCGGTGGGCTGGCTCTCTAACCGCCTGCCGGCCCCCCTTGCTGGGCCTGGCTTACGAACGACGTGCCGGCGACGGTCGCAGCAGGCGATCGATTGATGCCTGCTCCGCACATATCTGGTTGATAGGTACGTCTGAGTGGGCTGGCGTCGGTTAGCTACGGCGGAGCATAGGTGTCGGTTGACTACCGCGGGGCATAACGGAATTGACCTATGTGGCTGCGCGCATGGTCAGCACGGCTCGGGGGCGATTGGCCCCAGTTGGGCGCGGCGCCGCAACCTGTGATGGGGCGCAGATTAGTGTGATCTGCGCGTGTGCATGAATGACTGCCGGAGCCCGCTGGTAGCCCCCCT